>JAESFW010000148.1_pt1 | contig 115483 bp, 116 predicted proteins | sample 9269481 | NCBI WGS metagenome assembly JAESFW01 (sample SAMN14515350, study PRJNA621654) | algae metagenome | isolation source: Lyngbya sp. HA4199-MV5 and co-occurring heterotrophs from soil with... | place: USA: Ahupuaa O Kahana State Park, Hawaii | collected 2009-07-21 | reverse complement strand
CAATCTTTTTACCGGCGTACCACTCAAACTTTCTTTGATAAGACCAAGCCGGAATTCAATGCTATGTTTTCTGTTTTTGCCCATAAAAATACCCCCAAGAAGTGTCTAACTTTTTGGGCGCAGTGCATTTTCACCGAAGGCGCTTTTTTTGTTCGGGATGCCGGGTATAGCAAACAAAAAGACCACCTTTTCGGGGTGGTCTTTTTGCAAAATATGTCTCGTTCTGCGAATTAGATAACAGCAGATTTAACAGTCTTGATGATACGAGCTGCCACTTTGTAAGGATCAGCAGCTGAGTTCGGACGACGGTCTTCGAGGTATCCGCTCCATCCTTTTGCAGGAACGATAACAGGGATACGGATAGAAGCACCACGGTCAGAAACGCCGTAGCTGAAATCGTGGATAGAAGCAGTTTCGTGCTTTCCAGTCAGACGGAGGTGGTTGTCAGCACCGTAAACTTCGATGTGCTCTTTCACCACTGGACGGAATGCTTCGCAAATTTTGTCGAAAGTATCTTTGCTTCCGGCAGTTCTCAAAGTACCGTTTGAGAAGTTAGCGTGCATACCTGAACCGTTCCAGTCAAGCGCGCCAAGCGGCTTGCAGTGCCAGTTGATAGATACACCATATTTCTCACCGATTCTTTCGAGCAGGTAACGGCCCAACCAGATTTGGTCACCAGCTTCTTTCGCGCCTTTCGCGAAGATCTGGAATTCCCACTGGCCAGCAGCTACTTCTGCATTGATACCTTCTACGTTCAAACCTGCGTCAAGGCAAACATCCAGGTGCTCTTCGATGATCTCACGACCGAATGCATTAGCTGCGCCTACCGAGCAGTAGTATGGGCCTTGCGGAGCTGGGTAGCCGTTTGCAGGGAAACCAAGCGGTTTGTTGGTTTCGTTATCCCAAAGGAAATATTCTTGTTCAAATCCGAACCAGAAGTCGTTATCGTCGTCTTCGATAGTAGCGCGACCGTTTGATTCGTGAGCAGTTCCGTCAGCGTTCAATACCTCGCACATTACCAGGTAGCCATTTTTACGCTGTGGATCGGGAATAATGTAAACCGGTTTCAGCAAACAGTCGGAAGAACCGCCGGGAGCCTGCTCAGTTGACGAGCCATCAAACGACCACATTGCGCAATCTTCCAGTTTTCCACTAAAATCGTTTTCAATTTTGGTTTTGCTGCGTAAACTTTGGGTCGGCTTGTAGCCATCCAACCAAATATATTCCAGCTTGGACTTTGACATAATAGTACTAGATAAAGTGGTGACGAATAATTATAACGGCACAATATTAATGCAAAAATGTATTTACAAAAAATAAATGTTAGGAAAAATTAACCATCCACAGAATATTATTGTGTTCGTGGTAGTATTGTCAGTAAAAAATGTACTATTCTAATAAAATGACCGGGTTTCAAAAATCGGGGTTTCGCGGGAATTTTTTGCTGAAAAGTCTGAAACAGGTTAAAAATATGCCTTTGAATCTATAAAATACCAAGAATATCCAATAAACTGTATTTTTTGAATCCGTAACCGGATAGAATTCTGCGGGGATTGTAAATTTTGTGCTGTTGCCGATATTTTGTATATTTTTGAAGGCTTCAGCGGTATTTGCTCACATTATCACAATATTGGAAAAATGCATTTGTTTTACCAGCCTGACCCTCACGTTTTTGAACTCGACGAGGAGGAAGCAAGGCATAGTTCGAAGGTTTTGAGGCTGGGTTCCGGCGACATGATTTACGTCACAAACGGCAAAGGCCTGCTGCAAAAATGCCGGCTTAACGTTCAGGGGCGAAAAGTAGGGTATGAAGTGGTAGAATCCAAAATGACGGAGCGAAGAAATTTCGCGGTCAATATGGCGATCGCGCCCACGCGCAAGGCCGAGCGGAATGAATGGATGGTCGAGAAAATGACGGAAATAGGAGTGGAACGCATCGATTTCGTAATAACGGAGCATACCAATCCGGAAACTTTGAACCGGGTTGTGAACCTGACCAGGCTGAACCGCATTGCCGCTGCCGCCATGAAGCAGTCGCAGCAATATTATATGCCGGTCATTACAGTAAATAACAAGTACGAGCCGTTTATTAAAAATGTAGGTGACGCCGTCAGGCTAATCGCCTATGTTCCGGAACAAAATACGGTAGAACACGTTTTTAGCAAAATAAAGAAAGGCAGCGATGCGACTTTGCTGGTCGGTCCCGAAGGGGATTTCAGCCCTAAGGAAGTGGAGCTGGCGCTTGAAAACGGTTTCCAGACGGTATCGCTCGGGCCCACGCGCCTGCGGACCGAAACGGCTGCCGTTGCAGGGTGCCACGCGATTAACCTGGCGCAGGTTTTGTAATAAAAATAAAGTCATTAGGTCAGGAATAGTCATGAAGTTGTCAAGAATAGTTAACCATACCTGACCATACCTGACCATACCTGACAATACCTGTCCATACCTGACCATATCTGACTGCTTCACTCAATCATTAACACATCCAATCATTGTATATGAACGCCCGCCTCGTCATTATTGCCCTTCTGGTCTGTGCTTCGATTGCGTCGCACGCGCAATCGTCCTTGAAGATCGCCAAGCTGAAATACGGCGGGGGCGGGGACTGGTATGCCAATAAAACATCGCTGCCGAACCTGATCAAGTTCTGTAATGCGGAGTTGAAAATGAATATCAACCCGGCTGAGGACGTGGTGGAAGTGGGCAGTCCGGATATTTTCTCTTATCCGTTTGTGCATATGACCGGGCACGGGAATGTCGTTTTCAGCGACGCCGAAGCGCAAAACCTGCGCAACTACCTGCTGTCGGGCGGTTTTCTGCATGTGGACGATAACTACGGCCTCGACCAGTTTATCCGCCGGGAAATGAAGAAGGTTTTCCCGGAGCTCTCGTTCGTGGAGCTTCCGTACGACCACCAGGTTTACCATATGAAATACAACTTCCCCGACGGCCTGCCGAAAGTACACGAGCACGACGGCAAGCAGCCACAAGGCTTCGGGCTGATCTGGCAGGGAAGGCTGATTTGCTATTATAGCTATGAAACCGACCTCGGCAACGGCTGGGAGGACCAGAGCGTGTACAATGACCCCGAGGAAATGCGTCGTAAAGCGCTCCAAATGGGGGCGAACCTCCTTAGTTACGCATTCATGATCGAGTAGGGGAGCCGGGCTGCCGGCGAGGGGAACTCCTATGGCTATATTCCAAATTTAGTTTGGGAAATTTCGGTTTTCTAACCTTTGGCACTTACTTTTGTGCAAAGTTTAGCTTACCAAAATTTTCCGCCGTTCCATGTATATAGTCCTGATTGTATTTGTTGTACATTGGTATTTGTCACTATTCTGTCAAACCTTTTTCCTGCACCGCTATTCCGCTCATAAAATGTTCATCATGAGCAAGCCGTGGGAACGGTTCTTCTATTTGCTTACCTACCTTTCACAAGGTTCTTCCTACCTGAGCCCCCGTGCGTACGCGATCCTTCACCGCATGCACCACGCGTTCAGCGATACCGAAAAAGACCCGCATTCACCGCATCATACCAAGAATGTGTTCACGATGATGTGGGAAACCAAAAACATTTACAATGCCGTATTGAACCGCAAGCGTGCGGTCGAAAGCCGTTTCGAGCGTAACTACCCTGAATGGAAATTTGTAGAAAAGCTGGGTGATTCCTGGATTTCGAGAGCAGGCTGGGGTGTATTGTACATCGTATTTTACGTATTGGCCTACATTTACCTGGATATGCACTGGGCATTCTTCTTCCTGCTGCCGATCCACTTCCTGATGGGCCCGATCCACGGCGCGATCGTGAACTGGAGCGGACACAAATATGGCTACCAGAACTTCGATAACGACGATAAGTCTAAAAACTCCCTGATCTTCGACTTCCTGATGATGGGCGAGCTATTTCAGAACAACCACCACAAACGTCCGAACTCTATCAACTTCGGTTCAAAGTGGTTCGAGGTAGATCCGACTTACCCGGTGATCAAGCTGCTGAATAAGTTGAAGATTATTGAAATCCGAAAGAAGCACTAATGCACGATGTTCTGATCGTTTTGTGGTCAGGTGTTGGCAAGTCTGGTCAAGTGTAGTCAGAGATAGTCATTGATAGAATGGGAGGAGAATTTGGTCAGTCGGCCACTTTCTCCTCCCTTTTTTTATATCAATCAACAAATCACCACACGTGACAACACCTGACTATTAATGACTACCCCTGACCATACCCGACCACAAATGACAAAAAAATTGGCAGACGTGAGAGACGCCTGCCAATCTGCTTATTAACACCACAAAAAATGAAATCCTTTGTAATGCCGACCAGCGATTGTTTCGCCCTGTCGACAATACAAATAAGATCAACAATACTTAGAAAGGCGTTAATAATAAGTTAGAATTTCCTTAGAGGCGCAAAAAATTTAAGCGGAATGTCGTGCCCTTCGGCGCGTTGGATTGAATGCTGATACTGCCGTTGTGCAGCTTCACAATGCGCTCCACGAGCGAAAGGCCGATGCCGTAGCCTTTGATGTTCGCCGTGTTGTCGCTGCGGTAGAATGGCTGAAAAACGAGGCTCTTGTCTTTGTCGGGAATTCCCTTTCCATTATCTGAAAAAGTAAGCCCTAGCTGCCCGCGCGAGGGCAGCAGGCAAACGTTCACCGCGTTGTCGTCGGAGAACTTGCAGGCATTGTCCATCAGGTTCAGGAAGGCGGTTTTGAGCAATGTCGAATTGCCGGTGATTTCAAGCCAGGTGTCGTCCTCGGGGAGTTCGTCGAAGTTGAGCTGAATGTTGTAGGTCGGATTCGCCTGGGCGAGGTTCATACGGCAGTCGAGCAGGAGATCGTCCACACGGATGAGTTCTGTGAGCAGGTCGCGCTGGTCCTCGCTGACTTTGGCGAGTTCCAGCAAGGTGTTGGAGAGCTGGCCCAGTTCCTGAATATCTTCCAGTACCGAGCGGATCGTCATCTGGTATTCGAACGGGTTCCGCTCTTTGAGCATACTTACCTCCAATTGCGATTTGATCTTTGTCAGCGGGTTTTTCAGCTCGTGCGAGACGTTCGCGACGAATATCTTCTGCATTTGAAAGGCCGTTTCAATGCGGTCGAGCAGCTTGTTGAACGTGATCGTCAACCGCCCGATCTCGTCTTTTTGGTTAGGTACATTCAGGCGCGTATCCAGTTTCTGGGGCAAAATACCTTCCACCGCGTTCATAACCTTCGAAATAGGCCGCAATGCACGTTTCGAGAAGATCCAGCCCACAATGGCGACCACGAACGTAACGACAAGGTACAGTACCGTCAGCAGCGTTTTGAGGTTCGAAAGGTTGGCTTGCCCGTACAAATCCTTCGCGCCGAGCATGACCACGGCTTTGTTGAAAGGGTATTTGTAATAAAGACCCACCACTTTGTAATCGCCGTCGTCGTACCGGATCTGCCCGGCTTTGCGGATTTCGTCGAGCCAGTAGTTGGACACGTGCAATGCTTTGAGCTGCGGGGTAGTGGAGTTGCTGTAAATGAGCCGGTTCTTTTCGTCGAAAATGAAGATATTCTCGTCGTAGATCAGGTCGCGGTTTGTTTCGTCGAGTGCTTTCAAAACCTCCGCATTGATGAGCGGCACCTGTACTTTCAACAAAAGCTCCGCCTGGGATTTCGCTTTCGAGCGCAGGCGGTCGTAAAAGTCCTCGGTGACATTATAATAGGTAAAAAAGTAGACGGCCAGAAAGGTGACCAGCAAAATACCGCTTACCAGCAAGGAAAACTGAACCGTAAGTCGGGTGCGGATTTGCATAGCCTATTCTACTTTAAGCACATAACCCATTCCAAACTGCGTATGGATGAGTTTCACGGGATAATCTTTGTCGATCTTCTTCCGAAGGTAATTTACGTATACTTCAATCACATTGGTACCCGTATCGAAACCGATATCCCATACCTGTTCGGCAATCTCGACTTTGGAAATAACCCTCCCTTGATTACGGATCAGGTACACGAGCAGATTGAATTCCCTCGCCGTCAGATTGATCTTGTTCCCCGAACGATAAACCGTTTTGGCATCCAGCGAAACTTCCAGGTCCGCAAATTTCAAAACTTGCGCGGTATGCGAAACCGTCGAGCCACGCTTCGTGAGCGCGCGTACACGTGCGAGCAACTCCTTGAATTCAAATGGTTTGACGAGGTAATCGTCCGCGCCGGCATCGAGGCCTGTCACCTTATCGTCGGTCGTACCCAGCGCGGTGAGCATTAATATCGGTGTCTCGTCGCCCCAGCTACGGATTTCGCGGCAAAGTTCTATTCCGTTGATGCCGGGAATGATAATGTCGCTGATAATCAGTTGGTAAACATTGGTACGCGCAAGCTGTCTGCCGATCAACCCGTCATAGGCAATATCGACCTCATAGCCGTTCTCTTCCAGCCCCTGCCGTATGGATTGCAATGTTTTTGGCTCGTCCTCTATCAGTAACAGTTTCATACGCTATGCAAGAATAGTTCCGACACTTCCTTCCAGCTCGAAACGCGCTGGTAGGCCGTTTCCCGGAGATTGTGCGGGGATGAAAAAAGAATGCCCTTGCCTTTGAACGCGGCCAGGTTACGTACATGGTCGTCGATCAGGTAATCCGACTGGATAATGCTTTTATACCCGCAGAAAACCACATTGGTCCACGGGATAAATGGAAAATGCCTTTTGAGCCAGTCGAACTTGTCGCGGAACGAGTTGGGAAATTCCATACAGGCCGTCGCCACGAACAGTTCGTAATATTTAGAAAGCTTGTGAACCGTTTCGATGGCTCCTTCCTTTACCTGGATATCCGCGAAAAAACCGGGCGTATCCATGATTTTATGCAGCTTCGACAACTGCTTCGGGTGCAGCAGTTCCCGCAGCCCTTTGGATTGAAAATCCTCGCGGTTCAATGTGGTCGAAAAGTCGGCAAGGACAATGTCGACGAGCTTTTCGTGGGTATTCGCCAGCACATCGTCCATGTCGAGGGTCAATCTCAGCATCAGAGTATGGTTCGGCTAATGTCGAAGTTTTCGAGGTAATCGTTCACGCGTTTCAGGAACAGGCCGCCCAGCGAGCCGTCTACCACGCGATGGTCGTACGAATGCGAAACGAACATCATGCTTCGGATGCCGATCAGGTCGCCCTGCGGGGTTTCGATCACGGCCGGTTTCTTCTTGATCGCCCCGAATGCCATAATAGCCACCTGCGGCTGCACAATGATCGGCGTGCCCATCAGGTTCGCGAATGCACCGATGTTGGAAACGGTATAGGTACCTCCGGCGAGGTCGTCGGCTTTCAACCGGTTTTCCCGCGCGCGCTTTGCGAGGTCGTTCACCTTGCGCGCGAGGCCCGGCAGGTCGTATCGGTCGGCATTGTGGATCACCGGGACGATCAGGTTACCATCCGGCAATGCTACCGCCATTCCTATATTGATGTCTTTCTTCTTGATGATCTTGTCGCCCTCGACCGAAATGTTGATCAATGGGTAATCCTTGATGGCCTTCACAACGGCTTCGATCAGGATTGGCGTGAACGTAATGCTGTCGCCGGTTTTCTTGCGGTACTCGCTTTTCACGTTTTCGCGCCAGCCCACCACCGGCGTCATGTCCGTTTCGATGAATGAGGTAACGTGTGCCGAAATACGCTTCGATTCGACCATCCGCTGGGAAATCATCTTCCGCATGCGGTCCATTTCGATGATCTCGTTGCTGCCGTTCAGCGAGGTCGCAGGCGCAGGGGCCATCGCAGGGCCCTTTTTGCGGCGATGCTCGACGTAGGACAGGATATCGTCTTTCGTAACCCGGTTTTCGAGCCCGGTGCCTTTGATGACTTTCAGTTCATCGACCGGAATCTGCTCCTCCCGCGCAATACTCAGCACGAGCGGTGAATAGAAGGAATTGACCGCCGCATTGGCAGGCGCATATTCGTAAACCACTTCCGGCGTTCTGCCGACAGCGGTCTGAAAATCTTTTTCAAGCACGGCTACCGTGGCAGCCACTTCTGTTTCTTCCTCCACACCCACGAGCACCGGCGTGCCCGCATCCTGGGCCACTACGTCGTCGGCTACCTCAATCTGTGCGACAGCGCTGCCGATCGGCACCACGTCGTTCACCTGAACGAGCCATTTGGTGAGTGTACCCTCGTAGGGGCAAGGTACTTCGGTATCTACTTTATCGGTAGCCACTTCCAGGATGGAGTCATCGATCCGCACCTTCGCGCCTTCTTCTGCAAGCAGGTGCAGCACGGTGCATTCCATGATGCTTTCCCCCATCGGAGGCATTACCATTTCAATTATTTTCATAAATGGTGTTTTTTCGAAGGTAAGGAAAACATGCTTTCGTTACCTCCATGGTCCTGATCTTCGTTTACCCTTTTACCGCGAGCGCCGTTTTTAAAATGGTTTTTCTCAGCAGGTTGAGTGCGTATGAGCAGGTTAGTTCTATATTGATTTTTCTGTTGTTCCTTAATGTCAGCAACTGGGTAAATGTCTCTTCGGGCGTCGCGCACGCGATCCAAACAGTGCCCACCGGCTTTTCGGGGGTACCGCCATCGGGGCCGGCGATACCGGTTGTAGAGATGGCGAATGTGGTATTCAACACGCGTCTTGCTCCTTCGGCCATTTCCCGGGCAGTTTGTTCACTTACGGCGCCGTAAGCTTCGAGCGTCTCGCGTGACACGCCCAGTACACTCATTTTTACATCATTACTGTAACTCACCACCGAGCCTTCGTAATACCGCGACGAGCCCGGAATGCTGGTGATCTGGTTCGCCACGTATCCGCCTGTGCAGCTTTCGGCTGTACCAACGGTGGCATTGCTGTTCATGAGCAGGGTTCCGATCACGGTTTCCAGTTCATCCGAATCATACCCGAAAACATATTCTTCGATCAGAGGAAGTACCAAAGCCACTTGTTCGTCCAGTTGTTTTTCCAAAACAGCCTGATCCGTTCCGGTGCCGGTGAGCCTGAGCTTTACCTGTCCGAAATGCGGGAGATAGGCCAACTTGATGTGCTCCGGCAATGCGTCTTCCCACGCGGAAATTTTTTCGGCTAGAAACGATTCCCCGATGCCGATCGTCCGGATTTGCTTATGCTGGATAATATGGGTCGAAAACCGCGCCTTCAATCTTGGGAGGATCTCGAACTCCATTAAATTCTTCATTTCAAAAGGCACGCCGGGCAGCGAAACGTAAATGACCTCGTCCTTTTCGAACCACATACCGGGAGCGGTGCCCCAGAGGTTCGGGATGTAGGTAGCGTTTTTGGGAAGCGCCGCCTGCTGGGTATTCATTTCCGTCATAGCACGGCCGCGTTTCGCGAAGAACTCCGTTACCAATGCCAGGGCATCCTGATTGATTTCCAGTTCCGTACCGAAATATTCGCAGAAGGTATGCTTGGTAATATCGTCGCGCGTGGGCCCGAGGCCGCCCGTTACGATCACCACATTTACCCGCTGGCTGGCCTGCGTGAACGCGTCGAGAATGTCCTGCCTGTTGTCGCCCACAGATGTTTTTCTTGCCGGACGGATACCGATGTCAGTCAGTTGGGTGCCAATCCATTGGGTATTCGTGTCGACGATCTGACCAAAAAGAATCTCGTCACCGATCGTGATTATTTCAGCCCTGGCAGAGGAAATCATAGGTTGCGAACAGGTTAAATGGGACCGTTATTTTCCCAAAAATAAGTAAAATTAATCGTTATTGAGTACGTTTGAACCGTAGTGAAATATTAACAAACTCTATTGTAATGAAATACAAAATCCTTTCGTTAACGCTGTTTTGGCTCATTTTAGGACACACATCACAGGCACAGTTCAACCTTGGAAAGCTCCTGGGGAAGGGGAGTGGGAAGAGCGGCGGACTCAGTGAGAATGAGATTGTTCTGGGCTTGAAAGAGGCATTGAACGTAGGCATCAGCAACGGTTCGGAGTCGGCATCCAAAGTGGACGGGTTCTTTAAAAACGAGCTGATTAAAATAGCGGTACCGCCGGAAGCGCAGAAAGTAGCGGACGCATTGCGCAAAATGGGCCTGGGGGCCGAGGTCGATAAATTTACGTTGTCGCTCAACCGCGCTGCGGAAGACGCCGCCAAGAAATCCAAGCCGATTTTCGTGAAAGCGATCACTTCGATGACGGTCCCCGATGCCCTGGGCATTCTGAAAGGCCAGAACGATGCCGCGACGCAGTATTTGAAGAAATCGACCAACGACGAGCTTTTCAAAACGTTTTTCCCGGTAGTCGACAGTACTTTGAACCTCAACAAGGCCACGGAATACTACGCGGATATTGTTAAGACGTACAATCAGCTCCCATTGGTTAAAAAGGTAAATCCTGACCTGAAAGCGTACGCAACGCAAAAAACAATCGACGGCATGTACGTGTTGATCGCGCAGGAGGAAAAGAAAATTCGCGAGAATCCCGGTGCGCGGGTGACCGATTTGCTTAAAAAAGTGTTCAATCAGGCAGGCAAGTGAGTTTTGCTTACTTTTGTAAAAATTAACACCTCAATATGAAAAAGTCAGAAATACATTTCACCGTTGAACTCGACGAAAAAAATATACCGGAGAAGATCTTTTGGGACGCTACCGACAATCCGAACGAGGGCATTAACGACACGCGCGCAATCGCCATCGGCGTTTGGGACCACTATCACCGCGGAACGCTGAAAATCGACCTCTGGACAAAGGATATGGAGGTTTTTGAAATGAAGCGCTTCTACATCGAACTCATGAGCGGGATTGCGGACACGCTGCTGACCGCCACCAACGACCGCGGTATGGCCGATATGATCGAAGGGGTTTGCGATACATTGAGCAAGCGCCTGGATGAAGAAATGAAAGCAGCCAAGTAATAAAAAAGAGCGGTGAGAGCCGCTCTTTTTTATTAATCCATATTTTTTAATTCTTCCTTCGTTTTCTTCGGCAAACTGGCCGCTACCAGGTCGTAGGAGTCTTTTACCCAGCTGAAAAGCTCTTCGCCCGGGATGCTCCCCGTCACGTACACCGTATTCCAGTGCTTTTTATTCATGTGGTATCCCGGTTTTACGTCGGGGTATTTCTCCCGCAGCTCTTCGGCCTTTTCCGGGTCGCATTTTGCATTGAACTGATGCTGCGACGAGTCCAGCGGTGTGAGCAGGAAAACCTTTCCCATCACTTTAAAAACCAGCGTATCGGGTCCGAATGGTAATTCTTCCGTTACACCGGGTAATTTCAGGCAGTAATCCCGCAGCGTTTCGAGGTTCATCGTGTTAAGGCTCTGACGATCATGATGATGACACAAATCAAAAACATGACGATCGAGATACGGTTGATCCCGTGCATCATGCGCAAGTTGAACGAATCGGGGTTATTCGGGTCGCGTTTTTTGAATACGCGGATGAAGTAGGAAAACACTTCGCCCAGTTGAAAGTATTTTTTCATTGTATGTATTAAGCCAAAATTTCACGTTCTTCCGGCTCGATCCACCGGCCATCCTCCCGGATCAGTTCGATCAGCTCTTCCACCGCTTTGGAAGAATGCACCGACCGTTTGATCACTTCCTGTCCGCGGTACAGCGCAATTTTGTCTTTGCCCATACCCACGTAACCATAATCGGCATCGGCCATCTCGCCAGGGCCGTTCACGATACAGCCCATAATACCGATCTTGACGCCTTTCAAATGCTCCGTATGCTTGCGGATCATCGCCGTAGTCTCCTGCAAGTCGAACAAAGTGCGGCCGCAGGAAGGGCAGGAGATGTATTCCGTTTTGGACATCCGTGTGCGAGCCGCCTGCAAAATGCCGAATGCGATACTATTATAGGAAGCGGCTGCTTTCAGTTTTTCGGAATGTTCGGTATTGTCCGCAAATTCAGGCGAAAGCAACGTTCCATCACCGAAACCGTCTACCAGCAAACCGCCGATATCTGTCGCGGAATACAATGTGAGTTTATCGCCGAGGTCCGTTTCGTAATTCCGGTTGATGATTACCGGTATTTTGACGTGCAGCTCCGTCAGTTTGTAGAAGAACCGCCGCATTTCCGGCATCGCGTGTGCATTATCCGTACGCAGCACGAGCACGACGTTCTTTTTGTCCGAAACTGCGTGCAGGAATGCCTCGTCAAATGTATGAATATCGCCCTTGATAAAGTTTAGCTCTGAAGAGACTTCCGTTGCAAAATTCCATTCGGAAACTTCAAAAAGCGGGAATTTGATGTGTTTTTCGGGATGTATCTGCCATTGGGCGTGGTCGAGGATCTCGCGCAGGCCGTTCGGCAGCATGAAAGGCACTGGTTTTTGCCCTGTATAAATAAAATCGGCACCCTGGTCGTTCATCGCCCATTTGTCGGGGACCGGCAGGAAGAAATGCCCGATGCTTTTCAGGTCTTCCAGTTGCTGAACGTCGATATTCGAATAGTCGGCGATCACGCGCGGCACATTCAAATGGCCGATATTATAAACTTCCCGGGTATCGCGGCGGGTATACTGGAACGGATTGATCGGGCAATGGTCGATCGGCTCTATGGGCGCGTGCGTGGCGCGCGAGGTGTATCGTTCGATCAACGCGCGGGCCACAGGTGCCTCTTTTTCCGGTGCTTCGGTCAATGAGACGCGCACCGTATCGCCCAGCCCGTCTTCCAGCAAAGTACCGATCCCGACCGCCGACTTGATGCGGCCATCCTCGGCCTCGCCAGCCTCCGTAACGCCCAAATGCAGCGGGTAAGGCTTCAAACCTTCTTCGTCCAGCCGTTGCACCAGCAAGCGGTAGGCTTCCACCATCACCTGGGTGTTGCTCGACTTCATCGACAATGCGATGTTATAGTAATTCAATTCTTCGCAGATCCGCAAAAATTCCAGCGCCGACTCCACCATTCCCAGTGGGGTGTCGCCGTAACGGCTCAAAATGCGGTCGGAAAGCGAGCCGTGGTTGGTTCCGATGCGCATGGCCGTACCATATTCCTTGCAGATTTTCACCAGCGGAATAAACTTCTCCCGGATCCTTTCCAGCTCGGCGGCATAGGAAGCGTCGGTATAATCGATCACTTCAAAACGCTTGCGGTCGGCATAATTGCCGGGGTTAATGCGCACCTTTTCGACGATGCGGGCAGCCAGTTCGGCTGCATTGGGTGTAAAATGGATATCGGCGATGAGCGGCACCTGAATGCCGATTTTGCGCAGTCCGTTACGGATATTTTCAAGATTCTGGGCCTCCTTCACGCTGGGTGCGGTAATGCGCACATACTCGCAACCCGACTCCACCATCCGGATCACCTCGTCGATTGAGCCCTGTGTATCCATCGTATCGACGGTCGTCATCGACTGAACGCGGATCGGGTAATCGGAGCCCATCGGCAGATCGCCTATGTTGATGGTAATCGTCTTGCGCCGTTCATAGGCGGTCAGTGACGGGCAGTAAATATTGGTCTTTTGTTCAGCAGGTGTGATCACGGTCATTGAATGGTCATATCGACAAAGGTCTTAAAACTAAAACACAATTGGAATGCCAATGGTGCATTTTTCCATTACCGCGTACCGGTTTGTAACCGTTGCTTATCGTATCGTAAATCTTCGGCACAATTACCGTTCCCATATTAATTCCTGCCGGACACTCATTTGTGATTGGAATGGTTATGTTTTGTATTTGAAAAGTTAAATATTTGCTCCCGCTCCCCGATCCAAACCAGGAAAATCTATCTACTCGATGTTCCGATTATAGCCGCCGGAAACGCGCGGTATCTGCATGCATTATTCACTATGTAAACCAGAGCTATATGAGGAAAACCAGTTTAAGTTTAGTCGTCATTTTACTCTCATTCAGTGCGTTGGGGCAAGGCTTGTTGCGATGGAATTACCCTTGCAAGCCTGGTACTGAATGTTGGAATGCGCTCACATCTGTCGCGGAACGGCAGCGTGCCTGTCAGATTACAGGAATTGATCTAAAAACGCTGAGTACGGAGGAGTTGCTGTTGATTACGATGGAGCATCCGTTTTTTCGGAGTTATGTGCTAAGTGATAATCCGATCAGGGCGATGCAAAGTGCTGTAAGCCCATTTAATGGCTATAAGGAGTTGCTCGATCATAAGGATGCAATGGTGGTAATGGCGAATGTATACCTGAGAGAGGATTTCAACAAGTTGGCAAGTATGCGCGATACGCTGGAAATAGGAAACTATACATTGCAATGGATCGGCGTTGAGTTACTTATGGCGAACGATGAATTGCTCAGTCAACTGCCTGATCCGGAGAAGGTCGTGTTTTTAAAAGGACTGGTTGCTAAAAATACGGCTCGCGAAAAATACAGAGGTGTTTTTGGAGCTATTTCCAATGCGACCATTGCGCTGATTGGCTACAAGATTATCAAAGCGCTAACAAGTAATGCGCCTATGGAGCTCCCAAATCCTGACAAACTGACTCTTTTCGAAAGTAGTCTGGCGGTGCACGGTCCAGACATCGTTCGACAACTACAATCTTACATCGACAACTTTTTACGAAATAATTAAACGGAAAGGCTATGGAGAATACAGTTAGATCGGTCGGTGCTACCCGGCTGGGAATTGGGATATGCACCAGCATTATTTGCCTGGCAGTGGCTTGTACAGAGGGAGTGAATTCTGAATATGACCGCGAAAAGTCCTGTTTTACGGAAGAGTCTGTGAAAACCCTACCTTGGCTTAAACCTGTGCTCGAAAATTTTGAAAAGCCCAAGGGAGGTGGCTACCGGTTGATTTTGAGAGTATACCGCGAAGAATATTTTGTCGTGATCGCAAATCCGTTAGTATCGTCCCCTATGAGCTACATATTCAACTGTGAAGGCAAGACCATTTCGGATCTAGGGATAGGATACGATGAATTTTATGACGGGTCCGAGTTTGTCGCCGAAATCGCATGCGTTAAACCCTTATGACCATGAAACAACTAATACTGAATGTGACATATACCTACCTTATGAGTACGGTAGTTTATGCACAAGTAAATACTCCCAATGGTGTTGCAGTGCCGCCGGCGGCTCTATTTACATACAAGGTTTCTGATGTATCGGACGCCCAATTGGTAGCCATGCAGATCATGATTCAGAACGGCACATTTGGCCCAAGCTGCGTTATTGTAGGGCAGTTTTTAAGACAATATAATTGTCATGGTTACGCCTGGCATGTTTCGACGGGCGGTAATCAGATCGGGATCAATCAACCGACCTTTGGTGGAGTAACACCATACGTGTCGGGCGTAAATCCCAGCTATACTCAGGCGAACTATACCGGCACGCAAGGCAAGCTTCGTGTGCGTTATTCAGGCGACCATTCTGCTGTCACAACTTACGACAGTTGGAAGTTTATATCAAAATGGGGTCCAGCTTCATTGGTAAAGCACAGTCCCAATGATGTACCACCAGACTATGGTTCTCCGTCAACCTACTGGACCTGCAACTACGCCCCACCGCTAACAAGCGTCTACCTGGACGGCAAACTGATTTCAGGGAGCTTTCAAAACACCACCTGGGGCACGCATAATATGCAGATTTTCTGGGGGTTCGACCCGGATACCGGGCCTACATTTAGCTCAACAGCGGGAAGTACGATCATTAATAATCAAAATTCGGGCACTGTAAATTTTACATTCAATGGCCCCTCCAATAATGGCGGTCTTTCAATCGCATTCTGCGGAGCACCGCGGCATTCGTTTACATTCTTCAAGGCAAGTGGAGCAAAAATACAGGTTTATCCAAACCCGGTTCAGGGTGATGAAATCATTACAATATCGTCGGAATTCGGAGAGGATATACAAGCGGTGAATCTGGACAATGGGGTCAATAGGATAACAAAAATTAGCCTGCTTGATGAAAGACAGCGGGTTTTACAGGATTACTTACCGAATGGGGAAGGAAACCTGACGACCGTCAAATTACATGCAGTCTTGAAAGGGACATACTTGTTAAAGGCAACTTTCGAGGATGGGACGGTACAAACGAAACGAATTATGATTCAAAAATGAGCGTGGGCAATCAATTAGACTATCCAATTTCACATCAGTATGAAGACAGCTGATGAATCTCCTATTCAAAACTGAACCAGCCATGAACAAAACGAAAGACCGGATGACGATATCCACAATAATGATATTTATGTTGCTCGCCGCAGCCGCGTGCGTCGAAACTGATGGTTTCGAAAATATCGATCAACCCTGTTTTACCAAAGAATCGCTAGAAACTGTCCCGTGGATCGTTGACCACTTGAAGAAATACACTTTGCCAAATGGAGGAGGGTATCATGCCGCAGTGTACATATATCACGACCAACAGTTTTTGGCGATAACCACACCATTTGGATGTACGCAACTTGGCCACGTGTTCAACTGCGAAGGAGTGCCGCTGGATTCACTGGAAATAGATTACATTGATTTCCAGAGTAACATAAAGCTTGCCGCGGTTTTGACCGGGCCGAAATGATAAAAGGCGAAGCCGCCCGGGTCGAAGTTTAACCTTCAACCCGGGTGCCTTCGTCGACTGTAATAATATAACTCTTGCCGCCCTCGCGCTCGATGGCTTCGGCCACTTCCTGTGCGTGCGTAGGCGCGTAGGCAAACATGCAGCCGCCACCGCCCGAGCCGTTGATCTTACCGCCCAATGCGCCGGCACCGAGTGCGGCGTTCATCATGCGTTCGATTTTCGGAGTGGAGGTGCGCTTGTGGTCGCGGAGGTTTTGGTAATGCTTGTAGAGCAGGCTACCAAAATGCTTGTCGAAATGCTGGCTGGCGTGGTCTTCGGCGCTGTCGATCAGCAATGCTTTACCTTCGACCAGGATATCCCGGTCTTCGATGTTGGCTTTGAGCAGGCTAAGCTGGTCGTCGGACAGAACCGATTTGTATTCGCCGATTTTTTCGATAGGCGTTGTGAAAATCGAGAACGAAGGGTCGTAACCGGCGACGATCTTGATCACTTCTTCCATTCCAAAACGGCAGCGGGCCAGGATACCGAGCGTATCCTTCGGTTCCAGCGAATCGCCAAGGACGAATGTTCCGAGCTTGGGCGTCAATGCTTCTACCTTGATAACGGGTGTCGATTCGAGGTAAATGACGTTACCGATGGCGGTGGAATAGTTGTCCATCATGCCGCCCGGTTCGCCGAATTCCAGTACTTCGGCCGCATTGGCTATTTCTCCCAGTTCTTTTTTGGAGAAATTGAGCGGGTTATCGCTCAGTTGATCCAGAAATTTAGCCCAGGAAACGATCAGCGCAGATGAGCTGGATGTTCCCGAATTGATAGGAATATTGCCGTGAATGGTGGCTTCGAAACCCTTCGAAAATGTCAAACCCTTTCTTTTGACGACGTTGATCGTGCTGCGGAAATAGTCGCGCGGCTTGACGTAAGGGAAAGTCGTGTCGAGGGAAAACTCTTCTTGGGTGTCCAGGTCGGGCAAATGCAATATGATTTTTTGATCATCGCGATAACCGCCGTCAACGCTAATTCTACGCGATATGGCCGCTGCGATCACGGGGAGCCCCAGGTAATCCTGGTGTTCCCCGAAAAGGCAAATGCGGCCGGGAGTTGAAATCCTCATTGTGAACTACCAGCTTTTCTTTTTGTGGCCTACGTAGCCGAAATACAGCATATAAATATAAAGTGGAACCAAAATCCAGTAGGCTTTCTGCGTACTGCCGATCGAGTCGGCGATGCTTCCGTACACCAAAGGTAATACTGCGCCGCCGGAAATACCCATTACGAGCAATGCAGAAGCGATTTTTGTGAATTTACCCAAGCCGCTCAGCGCCAACGGCCACAATGCAGGCCAGATCACCGCGTTCGCAAAACCGAGGATCGCGATACAAAGGACAGACGTGAAACCGGTAGAGTTGACAGCGATTACCGTCACGATCAGACCGAGAATAGCCGAGAATTTCAAATAAGCTTGCTGAGATACATACTTGGGGATCAATACAATACCGAGCAGGTAGCCGGCCATCATGCCGTATAATGTGAAAGTTCCGAACAACCGGGCTTCTTCTTCCGGGAAGCCAAGCGAAACGCCGTAGCTAATGATGGTATCACCTGCAATTACCTCAGCGCCTACGTAACAGAACAATGCGAGTACGCCCAATACAAGGTTAGGAAATTGGAACACGCTTGTTTTTTGAGCCGTAGCTTGTTGTGCTGCCTGCGGTGCATCGTCCTCTTCTTCGCTCACTTCAACAAGTCCTTTCGACATTCTGATAATGATTGCCAGCGCCACCAATACCACTGTCAGTACCAGGTACGGCATCGCTACCTTATCGAGCTCGGTCTTGGGATCGCCTGTGGATGCGCCTGCGAGAAGCAGTTTACCGAAGATGATCTGGCTGAAAATACCGGCCGATTTATTCGCAATACCCATAATACTGATCCGCTGCGCAGCACTTTCGCGCGGCCCGAGGATGGTAGCGTAAGGGTTGGAAGCCGTTTGAAGCACTGTCAGACCGATACCGATCGTAAACAAGCCGACGAGGAACAATGGATAGGAAGCCATTTCCGCAGCCGGAATGAATATCAGCGTACCTACGGCCATCACACCGAGTGCCAGCGACATACCGTTTTTAAAACCGGTCTTTTTCAAAACCATCGAACACGGGATCGCCATGACGGTGTAGGAAATGAAAAATGCGAACGTAACCAGGTAGGAACTGGTGTTGTCGAGGGAGAATGCTTTTTTGAAGAAAGTGATCAGTGTTCCGTTAACCCATGTGACGAAACCCATCACAAAGAATAGAATGCCGATAATGAAGAGGGGACCCAGGTAACTGTTCTTTTTGCTCATTTAGTTGTATTTGGATAAGGTTGTTCAGGTTATTATAATACTCAAAATTCGTCATTCAGGCCAAAGATCCGCTTATTTGTTCGCCATTTTCCGCGTGTAAAGTCCGGAATCTCAACGGGAGAGCTGCCGCGCGCGATGGAAAGTTCGGAAAGCGGACTGATGGCGCTCCACACAGCCGCATCGTACACGTCGATCGGCGGGGCCGTTTTGCGCTTGATGGCTTCTACGAATCCGCGCAAGACAAAGTAGTCGATTCCGCCATGACCGGCATTCTCGGCTTCTTTGGCATATTTTGCCCAAAGCGGATGGTCGTTTTTGTCGAGGTAGGGCTTGTCGGGCTCTCCGACATGCTCTTTGGGTGATACGCCTTCCAGGTAAATCGTGTGGCCGTCGTTCATCCAGATTCCCTCTGTCCCCTGTGCGCGGAACGCGAGCGAGTAGGGACGCGGTGAGTTGGTATCGTGAATGAGTACGATGTTTTCGCCATTATAGCATTGGATCATCGTTGTCACTACGTCGCCTAGTTTGAAATTCACTTTGGCATTCGGGTGGTCCTTGCCGCCATGGTCTACTACATATTTATGCAGCCCGCGCGATTTGGTGGACATGGATGTCAAATGCGTAAAGCAATTGCCCCGGTTGATGTCGAGCCAATGCGCCACCGGCCCGAGCCCGTGGGTCGGGTAGAGGTCGCCGTTACGGTCGACGGAATGCTGCGTGCGCCATTTCGCTTCGGAAAAACCTTTGGCACCAAACTCGACGCCGTGGCCTTCGTTGCTCTTGCCCGTATTGAATTTGATCCCCCGCAAATCGTGCTGGTACCCGCAATGCGCGTAGGTCATTTCGCCGAACATGCCTGCCCGGATCATTTTGAGAATGGCCATTACGTCGCGGCGGTAGCATACGTTTTCAAGGATCATGCAATGCGAGCCGGTTTTCTCGAACGTGTTGACCAGATCCCACGATTCTTGCAGCGTAACCGTCGCTGAAACTTCCACCGCGGTATATTTTCCGGCATTCATCGAGGCCAGGGCCATCGGCACGTGCCATTGCCAGGGCGTGGCAATGAGTACGCCGTCGAGATCGTCGCGCTTGACGAGGTTCATAAAATCCTCCTCGCCTTTGGAATACACTGCCGGTGCCTTGCGGCCGGCCTTTTTGATCTTGTCGAGCGTGATACTTACGGCTTCGGGGTCGATGTCGCAGATCGCGTTGATCTCCACATCGGGGCGGAAGAGCGCCTGCTCCACATGGTTGCGGCCTCTCAGCCCGACGCCGATAAATCCTAAACGTACATTTCCTGCGGGTTTCTCTTTTTTTGAATGCAGCGATGGGATAATCCCCGCGACGGGCGCGGCCAGCGCTGTTTTTTGCAGAAAATCACGTCTATCCATATCAAAATCTGTTGAAAGTTAGCGGCACGGATGGTAAAAGATTATTTGGTCTTACCCGGTCCGGGGCTGCAATTTACACGCAAAAGCCAGATTTTTAAATTTTTTTATTAATTAAAAATTGACATTGCGAACGCTTTCGGGTAACACTAAATAGGAATGCCGTGAACAATTTGCTAGCTTACAGCGTTTACCCAAAGCAAGAGACTTCTGAGAGCGACTCACAGCATGCTCGAACCCTTAAATGTGTTGGACACATACTTTGTAACGACATTTAAGGCAAACTAAAATTTTAAGTGGTTTAAAATATGGTGCAAAAGGTGGCGGTGTTCCGGAAGGAGCATTTCAATGCAGCCCATCGTCTTCACAATCCGGAATGGCCGGAGGAAAAGAACGGGGAGGTTTTCGGAAAGTGCAACAATCCCAACTTTCACGGGCACAATTATGAGCTGATCGTACAGGTAACGGGTCCGGTTGACCCCGAAACCGGCTATGTCATCGACATGAAAGTGCTGAGCGCCATATTGAAGGAATCCGTTATCGACCGGTTCGACCACCGGAACCTGAATCTCGACGTAGAAGAATTCAAAACCCTCAATCCGACCGCGGAGAATATCGCGATCGTTATTTATACAATCATAAGACCCAAAATTGAAGCAGGTCTTGACCTGAAAATCAGATTATATGAAACAGAACGGAATTTTGTCGAGTATCCAGTCCAGTGAAGCTTTGGACATCGAAGAGGTTGGTGACGATCATTTGTTTTCAGGAATAGAGACTCCCCTCCGCAAGGACGCGTTCGCGATGGAGGACGAGCTTAAAATGGAGCTTATCGAAAAGCATTTTCGTCATATTATGGAGATCATGGGTCTCGATATGACCGACGACAGCCTGAAAGGCACGCCGAAAAGGGTTGCGAAAATGTACATTAAAGAGGTTTTCAGCGGTTTGGACCCAAAAAACAAGCCCGCGATTGCCCTTTTTGATAATAAATATAAATACAATCAGATGCTCGTGGAAAAGGATATTTCGGTATTCTCGAACTGCGAACACCACTTTGTGCCCATCTACGGCAAGGCGCACGTCGCTTATATTTCGAGCGGAAAGGTGATCGGCTTGTCGAAACTGAACCGCATTGTGGAGTATTACTCGAAACGCCCGCAAGTACAGGAGCGCCTGACCGTGCAGATCGCTAATGAATTGAAGCAGGCATTGCAAACCGAGGACGTGGCGGTGGTGATCGACGCGCAACATATGTGCGTGCAGTCACGCGGGATACGCGACTCCGGCAGCTCGACGGTGACGGCCTATTACGGAGGTAAGTTTGAGGAGGAGACGACCAAGAAGGAGTTCCTGGCTTATTTGGGAATGTAAACAAAAGTTGGGCGTAGTCACAGTTGGGCGTAGTTTCTAACTACGTCCGAGCGTCACGCGGTCTCTGACCGCAACATGACGCACAGCCGGTCGGAGACCGGCACACGCTCCGACGTAGTCATAGACTACGCCGAACCTGCAAGTACCGACGCCATTTCACGGCATCTGCCTATCAATGACAACACCTGACAAATAGCTTGTCAGGTGTTGTCATTGATAGGCAAGTTGTTAGGTGCGAACTAGACCGTCGGTCCTACACGCTCCAACAACGCCTTAGTAGCCTTGATACCGTCATATTCCGAAAGCTTGCTTCCTTCGTATTCGATGCCGGCAATGCCTTTGAACCCGCTGGCTTTCACCACTTTCAGGATTTTAGCGTAGTCGGTTTCGATACAGTTACCTTTCTCGTCGAAATCGTAAGTTTTCGCGCTCACGCCTTTTGCGAAAGGCATCAGCTCCTGCGTTCCCTGGTAGCGGTCGTAAGACTCTTCGCAGCCATTCGCCGAACGTTTGATACAGAAGTTACCGAAATCGGGCAATGTACCTACGTTTTTCATGTTCACCTGCTTCATCACGCCCGACAACCATTTGCCGTTTGAAGAAGAACCGCCGTGGTTTTCAACGATCACGTTGATGCCGGTTTTCGCAGCGAATTCACCCAGTTTACTGAGGCCTTCTACCGCGGCTTTGGCGATCTCTTCGTCGGAGCCTTTACCGAATGCATTCACGCGGATGGTTTTGCAGCCGAGGTATTTCGCTGCTTCTACCCATTTGTAGTGGTTTTCAACCGCTTTGTTACGTACCGCAGCGTCAAGCTCGCCCAGGCCGCCTTCGCCGTCGATCATGATCAGGTTGTTGGTAACGCCATTGTCTTTCGCTCTTTTCAGCAATTCGGCGAGGTAAGTCTTATCTTCTGCTTTGTCTTTGAAGAACTGGTTTACATATTCTACGATCGAGATACCGAACTCTTTTTTTGCGAGTTCAGGGAAATCGAGGTTCGTGATTTTTTTCGCGAAAAGCTCCTTGTGCAACGACCATTCGGCCAGTGAAATGTCAAACCAAAGCTTTTTAGCAGCCGGTTCGGCGAACAAATCGGTGAATGCAGAGGCAGCAAGCGCAGTGGCTCCGGCCTTTTTAAGGAAATCGCGACGAGAAAAGTCCATGATTGGTTAGAATTTAGATTTGATTATTATTCCTGAATATTGATTCTGGCTTCGCGGTACAGCTTCTCGTTTTTGGTGAGCTTGGCTGCGTCCCATTCGATGTCCTGCACAAATGCATGCTGGCGAACGGGACATTTGTCGATCCTGCAAAAGTAGCAACATTGGTATACGCACGGATCGGCGTGGACAAAAATTTCAGTTTCGCCCGGCTGAGAGCCTTTCAGAATGTTCTCGAAATCGTGAATTGTTTCGTGTACTTTTTGCAGTTCCCAGTAATAGGGCAATGTCAGGTGGCAGTCGATATGCAGGTCGGAACCATATTGCTGCGCACGGAGGTTATGGACGTCGATCCAGGTCTCTTTTTTGTTTTCATTTAAAGTGTGGATCACTTTATCGAGCAGCAGTTCATCGCTGGCGTCCATTAACCCGGCTACCGATTTACTCACTAATTGCGACCCGCTGTAAGCCAGGAAAAGCCCGAAAAGGAGGGAGGCAACGCTGTCGATCCACACATAGCCCGTCAGCATGATTAACCCCACACTCAAAATGAGGACCACACTGCTGATGCTGTCCGACATCAAATGCTTCCCGTCTGCCACCAATGCCAGGGAATTTGCTTTCCTTCCTTCGGTGAGTAGCTTATAGCCAATGGCCGTGTTGACGAAAATTGTAAAGACAATGAAGAGCGAACCCTGTGCCAGGTTTTCGATCGGCGCCGGGTCCATCAGCCGTTTCACAGCCTCCACGACGATGAATATCGAAGCGATAATGATCAATGCACCTTCGAAACCGGCCGAAAAGAACTCTACTTTACCGTGTCCGTAAGGGTGGTTGCGGTCTTTGGGTTGAGACGAAAGATAAACGCTGTAAAACGCAAAACCGCTGGCGATTACGTTGATAATCGATTCCAGGGCGTCGCTCAGAATGGCGTTGGAAGAGGTCAGATAGAATGCAAAAAACTTCAATCCTGTCAACAGAATGCTGGCCAGAAAAGACAGCATGATGAGACGTTGTTTAAGCTTATTTTGGTTTATTTGCATTTGAGATTTGTCAATGAAAGGTCAAAAATACTAAGAAAATGCGGGTTATATCCACTGAAAATAACTGGAAAACACTGTCATCTGAAACCGTTTATGAGAATGCCTGGCTGGAACTCAGTCACCGTGACGTGATTAACCCCTCAGGCAACAAAGGCATTTACGGTTTAGTTAAATTCAAAAATCAGGCGATAGGGGTGATCCCGGTGGACAGCGACAACAACATTTACCTCGTGGGCCAGTACCGCTACGCGATCGACGAGTATTCCTGGGAAATCCCGGAAGGCGGCGGCGCGCTCGGTGCCGATCCGCTCGATGCCGCCAAACGCGAGCTGAAAGAGGAAACCGGCCTGCTGGCTAACAAATGGACCAAACTCTCCCGCATTCATACCTCCAACTCCGCCACTAACGAAGAAGGATTCCTCTTCATTGCAGAGGAACTCACCCAGGACCAGGCCGAACCCGAGGATACCGAGGATTTGCAGGTGTGGAAGCTGCCTTTGAAAGACGCGGTGGAAATGGTGATGCGCTCTGAGATCACCGATTCGCTTTCGGTTGCAGGCATATTGATGACTGCCAGAATCAAAGGTATTTAATATGCTGCAAGCGCTATTGTACGGGACGCTGACGGGCGTCGCATTGTGTCTTACTTTCGGGACCGTATTCTTTTCCCTGGTCCAAAACAGCGTCGATAATGGTTACCGAACGGGTGTTAAAATCGCATTCGGCGTGTTTATTTGCGACATTATCTTTGTTTTCTTCGCCATTTTCGGAACGGCGTTATTGCCCGATATTCCCAATTTCCAGAAATGGATGGCCGGTGCAGGTGTGGTCTTTCTGACTGCGTTGGGTTTGAGCAATATCATCAAAGGACAACCGCAGATCGCCGAACCGCAAACACGTTTTGGGAATTTTCTTTACTACTTCACAACGGGCTTCCTGCTGAATGGCTTGAATCCCGTGAACTTCATTAGCTGGGTAACCATTGCCTCGTACATCCGCACGAACCTTCACTACGATCTGAACCAGGTGATATTGTTTTTCACCGCGAGTGTGATTGCGGTGTTTTTGGTAGAAAGCGCCATCGCCGTTTTTGCGCACAGGCTGAAAAAGCTGTTTACGCCGAAAGTAGTGACCCTATTTAACAAAGTGACAGGCGTAGTTTTTATCCTAATCGCCTGTCAGATTGCTTATACTAATTTTTTGAAGTAGGCTATTCCTTAATGTAACCTTCGGATTTCAGGAAATTTTTCCAATCGCCGATCAGGTCTTTCTTGAAAACACGCGGGAATTTGTTCTGCCCGCCGAGCTTGCCTTTGGACTCCATCCAGTTGTAGAATGCCTGGTTGGGCAGGACGGTCACGAATACTTCCTTCAATGCGTGACGGCGCTCTACGGCGTAATCGTCATTGAGTTCCGCGAGTTTGGCGTCGAGTTTTTGTTTCAAAACTTCCGCATCTACATTGGACTCGTCTACGCCCACGTACCAGTCGTGCGCGAACAATGTACCGTGCTCGATGCCGCAAACGGTAAATTCTTTCACCGAAATACCCATTTCGCGCGATACGAGGTCGATCGCCTTGTTCATATTATCCACCGAAAGGTGCTCGCCGCAAAGGCTCAGGTAATGCTTCGTGCGACCGGTAATGACGATCTCGCCGCGCGATTTGTCCACGAATTTCAGCGTATCGCCGATCAGGTAGCGCCAGGCGCCGGAGCAGGTCGAGAGCAGCAATGCATATTCTTTCCCTTCTTCCACCTGATCGATCATCAGCGTTTCCGGGTTATCGAGCATAGCGCCGTCGGAATCGAAGTTTTTAGGGGTGAAGGGAATAAATTCAAAGAACAGGCCATTGTCACATACCAATTCCATTCCCACCGCACCCGGTCGCGACTGGTAGGCGATAAAGCCCTCCGAAGCGAGGTAGGTATTGATGTAGGTCATCGGCTTGCCCAGCAACTTCTCGAAACCTTTTCGATAAGGTTCGAAAGAAACGCCGCCATGCGCGAAAACCTGCAAATTCGGCCATATTTCGTGAATATTCTTCACATTGTAATGCGCGATGATCTTCTCGAAAAGCAACTGGATCCATGCCGGCACACCGACTACGAACCCAATGTCCCATTCGCTCGCTACGCGCGTGATTTCTTCCAGTTTCAAGCCCCAGTCGCGCTGCGCTGCAATTTTCTGCCCCGGTTTGTAGTACGGGCGGAACCAGCGCGGGATCTGCTGTATTTGGATACCACTTAAATCGCCTGCCAAACTGCCCGTATCGTGCGGGTTCAGGTTGGTACTGCCGCTGAGCATCAGGAAGCCTTTTTCGTACAAATCGGGCGGAAGGTCTTTGTAATGGCCCAACGAGAGTATTTGCCGGATACTGGTCTTCTGAATAGCCTTGGTCATCGCTTTCGTCACCGGGATCTGCTTGGATGCAGCCTCCGACGTGCCGGAGCTCAATGCATAGTATTTGATCGTCCCCGGCCAGCAAACGTCTTTCTCGCCTTCGAGCGATTTGTGCCACCACTCGTTGAATATCTTGTTGTAATCGTAAACGGGCACCGTGCGCTTGTAGAGCTCGTAAAATGCCCCTTTTTCACCGAAAAGAATGGTGGAAAGCAGTTCGTCGAAATTGTACTTCTCGCCGAACTCGGTATATCTGGCCTTGGCCAGCAATTTGGCCAGGGTTTTCTTCTGTTGCTGGTGTAAACTTGCCTTGCGGCGGTTGGCAACGATGTTGCTGAAATGGATGCCTTTCTTTAATAAACTGCCTACTAATGCCATAGCTGTTGGTTAAATTACAAATCCCAGGTCGATAGCTTTTTCAACGCTTCATACTCTGTCAGATCATATTGACATGGCACCACCGAGATATAGTTGTTATCCAGTGCCCAGACATCTGTGTCTTCTTTTTCCGTATCGAAATTGACAAACTCGCCGGCCATCCAAAGGTAGCCGCGACCATTAGGGTCGACGCGGTAGTCGAACTTCTCCTGCCATTTGGCGCGCGCCTGGCGGCACACTTTCACGCCTTTCAGCGCCAGATCCGTTTTGGCGGGAATGTTCACATTTAATGCAATGCCGTTTGGAATACCATTTTTCAACGCCTCTTCCGTGATCGCCTTGATGTACGGAACGGCGTGGCTGAAATCAGCATCCTCCCTGAAATCGCAAAGCGAAAAGCCGATCGCCGGAATGCCTTCGATCGCCGCTTCAATGGCCGCCGACATCGTGCCGGAGTATAGCACGCTGATCGAGCTATTGCTCCCGTGGTTGATACCACTTACCACGAGGTCGGGCTTGCGGTCCTGCAACACGTAGTTTTTAGCCAGTTTCACGCAGTCGGCTGGTGTGCCCGAGCATTCGTATTCCGTCACATCGTCGAAAATATGGGTGGAATAAAGCCTGAGCGGTTCACCGATGGTAATGGCATGGCCCATTCCGGATTGCGGGCTGTTGGGAGCGACCACGATCACTTCGCCCAGCGTTTGCATGATTTCAACCAGTGTCCGGATTCCTTTGGACGTTATTCCGTCGTCATTTGTAACTAAAATGAGGGGTTTCATATATTTCTACTGATCGGGTGCTTAACTGCTTCGTGCGATCTGGTCTGCCGGCTCAGTAACATGGTTTTTAAGTGAATAAATATTTAATTGCGCTTTTCAAGCTGCCAAATTTAAGCAATATGCCTTCATTCGCAACACTACAAGCCTCGGTCGCGGACATTCCGACCATCATCGAAATCCAGGAAAAAACATGGGAACCCACTTACCGTGACATCCTTAGCAAGGAGCAGATCGATTTTATGTTCGAAAAAATATATTCTCCCGAATCTCTCACGCACCAGATGGACTCCGGGCAGCAATTCATGATCCTGCTGAGCGATGAAACGCCCGTCGGTTTTTCGTCGGTATCTGAGGAAAAACCCGGAAAGTTCAAATTACACAAAATATATGTGCTTCCCGCCACGCAGGGAACGGGCGCGGGTAAATACCTTTTGCACGAAACTGAAAACTACGTGAAGTCGGTGGGGGGAACGGTGCTGTCGCTGAACGTGAACCGCTACAACAAGGCCAGGACATTCTATGAAAAAATGGGTTTCCGCATCGTCGATGAGCAGGATATTCCCATCGGGCCTTACTGGATGAACGATTACGTCCTCGAAAAAGCATTAAACTGAACCGGCTAGGCCGATTCAGTTTTCAATGCGAGTTTCATTTTTTTGATATTTTTCTGCTGGCTTTTCAATCCCTGCATCGGGTGGTAGTGGTTGCTGTTCACCACATAATAGCCGGTACCGTCGTAAGCGCGTTTGGCAGGGTGCGATTTGCACGCTGCCGAACAGGCGCCTTCCATTTCCCAGCCGCATTTTTCGCAAATGGGTACGTGGTTGTTGCATTCTGCATTCGAGCAGTTCACCATCCGGTCGGAAGGCTCGGAGCAGATGAAGCATTTCGAAATCACGGTCGGGTTCACGCTGTTCACATCCACGGTAATGCGGTTGTCGAACACGTAGCATTTGCCGTCGAAGTTCTCACCGCCTTCTTCCAGGCCGTAACGTATAATGCCTCCGTGTAGCTGGTAAACGTCGGTAAAGCCCTGGTCGAGTAGATATGCGCTGGCTTTTTCGCATTTGATACCGCCGGTGCAGTAGGTGATCACCTTTTTGTCTTTCAAATGCTCGATCTCGTGCATGTGCTCGGGCAGCTCGCGCAGGTTGTGCATGTCGAACGTGATCGCGCCCTTGAATTTGCCTACTTCGTGCTCATAGTCTGAGCGCATGTCCACCAGTACCACGTCCGGGTCGTTCAGCATCGCTTTGAAATCGGCCGGTTCGAGGTGTTTTCCTGTGCGTTCGAGCGGGTTCACGGGAAGGTCGGAGTTTACGATCTCGTCTTTCACGCGCACGTGCAGTTTCTGGAATGCAATATGGTCGGATTCCTCCACTTTGAACTGCACACCGGCGAAGCGCGCATCCGAACGGACATAGTTCATATACGCCTCGCATTGCTCCGGCGTGCCGGAAACCGTACCGTTCAGGCCTTCCGGCGCCACGATAATGCGGCCCAGGAGGTCGTTTTCGACGCAAAAGAGGTGATGCTCATCACGATAGGTGTCGGGATCTGTGATGGACGTGTAATAGTAATATAGGATAACCCTGTAAGGTTTCATCGATTGTCGATTAAGTATTTCAATGAGAAAAGTGGGAAATTCACCGCGGCTCTCTTCTCCAAATCAGCCGCAAATATACGAATAATGCAAGTTTTAAGAAAATGCCGAAAATCAGTTTTGTAGCTGACCGGTTATCCGTTGAAATACATATTTTTGTGAGCACTCGTTCAATCACTCAACTTCATCCTACTTCCTTATGCACATCGCTATCATTGGTAATATCGGCGCAGGTAAAACGACATTGACCCAAATGCTGGGGGATTATTTCAAGTGGGAAGTGATGTACGAGGCGGTGGAAGGTAATCCTTATCTGGCTGATTTTTATACGGATATGGATCGCTGGGCCTTCAATCTGCAAATCTATTTTCTCAACAACCGCTTCGCGCAGGTCCAGAAAATCCGCGAAACAACTTATTCGACCATCGTTCAGGACCGGACTATTTTTGAAGACGCATACATCTTCGCTCGAAACCTGTATGAATCCGGCGTGCTCACCGACCGCGACTACCAAACCTACCTGCTGTTGTTCGAATCCATTATCCGCACCGTTTCCCAGCCCGATTTATTGATTTACCTCAAAGCGGATATTCCCAAGTTGGTGTCGCAGATCAAAAAGCGCGGCCGCGAGTTCGAAGCAGACATTTCGATAGACTACCTGACGAACCTCAATCGGTATTACGAAGATTTTGTGCAGAACTATGAGGATGGTAAAATCCTTGAAATAGATGTCAACAATATGGATTTCGAGTCGAATCCTAAGGATTTTAACCACATTGTTACGCTGCTCAACAAGGAGCTATTCTACGTGTAACGCGCCTAATACATGCAGGCGATCGCTTTCTGGAAAAGCTGGCTCTTTTTGGCGTCGACCTTGAATGTCCGCTTGTCGTCGGGCAGCAGGATTTCAATTTGCACCGTTCCCTTCATTTTCTCGAGCTCTTTCGACTCGATAGGCGTGGACAGCACGAATTCGCTCTGCCAGTTGCTGCGATCGGTGGAGTTGATAGTGGTATAGAGGGAGAAATTGCCCTTTACGGAGAGAAATTTCATCTCCGTGAACATCTGAACGTGGTAAACCTGGCCGAACTCGTCGTTGTGGTAATTGAGAATCCGCTCCTCGCCGGTTCTGGTAAGGGTTAGGTATTCTTTCGGGCCGGAAAGCGGGACTATATGATAGTGCACCTTCTTGTGGTTCGACGGGCTGATGGTTTCCTTGCATTGCGCAAAAGACTTGTTCTTGCCAACCATCACCAAACCGGCCACACCAAGCAGGAAAGTAAACTTCATGCAGAGGGCGTAATTCAACACTTTTTTGCGATTTCGGGGTTATTCAAACGTTTGTAAAGATAATTGCCTGATCAGTAGAATGCAACTGCGTAATGGCAAATGACTACTTAACTCTACGCTCCTCCGCCAGTTGCTTGTAAACTTCCCCGAGTTCGTCTTTCAGTTCCCTGATTTTCGCTTCCAGTTTCTCGACGTCGCTTTTGTGGACGAGGTCTTTCATGTACATCACGATCTGCGGCTCTCCTTCATAGCCGAATAACCAATTGGGGTTGATTTCCAGCTCCTTGATCAGTATCCCGACGGCGTCGGATGTGAATTTTTGATCTCCTGCGAGAACCTTTGAAATTTTGGATGGAGATAAATGTACTATCTGAGCCAGTTCACCTGTATTCAAGTGGTGTGCTTTCATGATTGCCGCTATTCTTGCAACTTCTATCATTGCTGTCGGTTCAGTTGTGATACAGCATTGTCACGGAGTTTGGAAATTCCGGAGGAAATGCGGTATGTACAAAATGTTTAGGTTAAGCGCGTTATGTAAATATAGTAAAATTAGGGGCATTTAGGTAGCGGCGTCGCGAAAAGCGCACGAGGGTACCGGGGGGCCAGAAGGAGCGGAAAGGATCAAAAAGGGCACAAAAAAAGTGCGTTGGATAATCCCAAACGCACTATCTTGTCGTGACCAGAAGGAGAGTCGAACTCCTATACCCGAACGGGCACTACCCCCTCAAAGTAGCGTGTCTACCAATTCCACCACCTGGCCGTCAATCGTGATGCAAAAGTAGTATTTAAATCATACGGCGCAACAGTTCTGCCTAGATTTTTTTGAGGAAATATGACGCATTGCCCAAAAAAACCTTCGTATTTGCGCAATTTGGTCGTAGTTTCGTGCCCCGAAAACGGGTTAGTGACCGTAGGATCAGACTGTTCAGCCTCTTGAAGAATAAGGGCTCAGAAATATTAAAAATTTTAGATTTAGTAATTAGCATAAAAGCCCTGGCATCGATCCAAGGCTTTTTATGTTAATTACCGTTATGTGAATCCCTATCCTAGGTCGACAGCGGACGTCCGGCAGGGATATTGATCCGCTGGCGGTTGCTTGGGAAAGTTGCTTTCTTAGCCACGAACTTCGCATTCACATACTCTACCATGTCGATTTCACCGGTAATGGTGTCACCGGAAAGCTTTCCGTAGAAAGTCATCGTCAGGTTATCGCCCGGCACGCTGAACCGGCTCTGGAAGCGTACTTCGTCGCCATCGATATTGCCGAACAGCTCGCGCGTCGCGAATTCCCCCTTGTGCGTTCCGTACAGGTAGTTGCCGTCCTGTCTTTCGATGATGAAGGTATGCTTGCTGGCGCTGGTGTAAAACTCGATGCTCACGTCCCAACGACCGGCGATCTCGGCTGCGGGTGCTTTCATGGTCGCTTCGGCTTTCGGCGCGCTGCGCTTGCGGCTGAGGATCTCATGCACACGCTCGGCTACAATCTTATCATTGCCTGGCCCCATCATATAGGCGGCGATGGTGATCGACGTAGTAGGAGGGCCCGATTGGGTCGAAGCCGGTCCTCTGCGGAAACCCGTGCCTACGGCCACGCGCGGCTTGGTGGTTTGCAGCTCGTCGGCCACTTCCTGGCCGGTGATATTGAGTTTGGTCGGGTCCCAGGTGACAGTCAGCGTCGGCGTAGCGTTGTCCAATGCGCCTTCTTTCGGTTCACGAACTTCCAGTTGTACGCTTGGAATGCCGTTCAGTTTCTTGGTAATGTTATCCAGCCACGAAACCCACATTTTCATTTCGGCTTTGTGGTCGCGGGTAGCCCAGGCTTCCACGGCTGCCAGCATGCCTATTACTTCTTCGCGGCCGACCTTGTTGTTACGGCAAGGACCATGATGCGGTGCGCTGGCCTGCCATGCCGACATCAGGACGTCCTTGCTGCCCAGCATGAGGCCAGCACATTGCGGCCCGCGGATTACTTTACCACCGCTGTAAGCCACTACGGAGGCCCCGGCTTGCAAGTGGATATTGGGGATGGTCAAACGCTCGGCGGCGGCGTCCACCAGCACGGGCACACCGGCCGGTTTGGCGATATCGGCTACTGCTTTTACCGTCCAGGGTTCATCACCCGGCATCATGTAAATCATAGCCGTGCGCGGCGTAATGGCCTTTTTGAGCTCTTCGATGGTTTCGACGGTGATGATCTTCACGCCCACGTTGCGGATCGCGTGGTCATACACGTTGCGCGAGGATCTTGGAATGATCACTTCCGTTTTCTCAAAACCTTCCAGATTGGGGATACGGATCAGTTTTTCGGGGTTACCGCCGGCGATAATGCCCGCTGTGACCTCGTTCATGCCTGCTGCGCAACCCGACGACACCATGCCCCATTCGGCACCGGTGATCTCGGCCAGGCGCTGGCCTACGCCGAATGCGAGCTCGTCGATCTGCACATTGTACTGGCATGCATACTCCATGGCCTGACGGACTTCGGGCAGCTCGATGGATGCGCCGATGATGGTAAATGTCCCCCGGCAGTTGATGATCGGCTCCACACCGATCGACTGGTAGATTTGCGGTCCGGGTTTCAACGGCCCGGGTGCTGATACGGCCGCGGCAGCTTTTTGAAACCATTTCGGTTTACTGCTTTCGGCAAATGCCGCCGACGTGCTCAGAACGCCTCCCGCGAGCGGGATCATGGAAAGATCTTTTAGAAGTTCTCTGCGTTTCATTGGTGTTAAGGTATTGGGGGTTTTGAATGGTTAAAGGGCTTAACAAGGAAAATGTGTCAGACGTGGTCAGATGTTGTCAGACATTGTTGTAAGGATGCCTGATTTGCTTTGGAATACCCTTTTTCTGGAATAAATATCTTGTTTTTCAATTACCGGGGGCCTGCTCCCTGGCCTTGCTGGCCCTGGATGGCAGCCGGGCGCTCGGGACGGGGCAGGTTAACGGGTTCCACGCGCGCATTGAGCGTGTACACGATGTTGCCCGCACGGATCGTCGCTTCGGTTTCAATGCGTTTTTTGCCGGTGATCTTGCCGTCGCGGGCGTAGTAGCCGAAATTTCCGTCGCGCAGGTTCAATATGGCGATATCGGCCGGAGAGCCTGCGGAAAGGTTACCGAGTTCCTCGCGGTGAATTTCCTGTGCGGGGTTCCAGGTGCTGGCTTTGATCACGCTTTTGAAATCCATACCCATCGCCATAAACATCGACATAATGTTGTTCATGTCCTTCATGGCCGAGTTCATGCTGCTGGTGTGCAGGTCGGTGCTGATGGAGTTAGGATAAAAGCCCTGCTTGATCGCCGGTTGGCCTTGCGAATACAGAAAGCTGGCCCCGCCAAAGCCTACATCGAAGACAACCCCGCGCTTTTGTGCTTCGATCGCGTAAGGTTTCACTTTATTGGTCGAAACATCTACGATAGACTCGCGGCCCCGGCCGCTGTTGTTGCTGTTCCCGCCGAAGCAGTGGGTGTAGATGTCGCCCTTGCGGAATTTTTTCAGATACAATTCTTCCAACGGCAAAACCGGGTTAGCGCTGCCGAAATCGACCATGATAGGGATATTGGCCAGGGTTCCCGCTTCCAGTGCCCGGTCGGTGGGCGTCCAGTCGTGGCCTACGAAATGCGCGAGTTTTACGCCCACTACATCGTTGGGGTACTTTTTAGCCATTTCGGCGGTTGCCTTGGCGTCCATTTCTTCGAGGCTGTTCTCGAATTTCCCGCCAGCCATTCCCTCGCCCACGATGTTCAGGAACGCCAGCACACGGGTTTTGGAAAGGTCGATGGTCTGCTTTTTGAATGTCTCGAAAGTCTTCCAGCCGGAGCTGCCCGCGTCGACAACGGTGGTCACCCCCGAGCGGAAGGTGAAGCCGTCGGCGGGCAGGCCGTTGGGCCCGTTGCGGTAGGTACCTTTGAGATCGGTCCCCCAGAAGAAATGCACGTGAATGTCGATCAGGCCGGGCGTAACGAAGAGCCCTTTGGCATCCACCACCTGCACGGCCAACGCCGGATCGATGTTCTTTGCCACCAATGCTATCTTCCCGTCCTCGCCGCCCGGCGTGCCTTCCACGGCCACGTCCATCACGGCGTCGATGTTGTTCTTAGGGTCGATCACATGCCCGCCTTTGATGACTATGCTGTACTTCTTGTCCTGCGCCGACGCCGGTTGGCAAAGGATACAAAGCACCACCAGGGCTGCTAAGGAGAGAGCTCTCATAAATGTCAAGGGTTTAGGATAGGTAAATGCTTCTGTAAAATGCGATTGTAAACAGGCGGCATGTACGATGAAGACAAATATTTAGTACAAAACCCCTCATCATCCGCTGTAAATATTTTCAAAGACCGGCCCGCTTTGATAAAAGCATTCGGCGTGCCGCTTTTACGCTGGGAACCAGCTCAAAACACTGCAATTTTTTACCACTGCCCAATGGACTGTCGCCCATGTAAAAAGATTGCGCTTCCGACGCAACGGCCGCGATTTTTAAAGCGTAAAATGTTGCAACGAACCTCGGACCCGTATGAAGCATATTTTACGCTTAACCATCATTTTCTGCCTTTTTCTAAATATCGCCCAGGCCCAGGTCGATTGCAGCAATGTGGGCTTCGAACAGGGGAATTCGAATGGCTGGGTGCTCAGCTACGGCACCGTTACCGATGCCAACCAGCAAACCGTTTTCCAGACCGAGCAAAATGGCACGCAAAACAACGAACACTACGTTACCAGCATTTCCGATGGCAACGACCCCAAAATCCCATCGATCCCGATGGTGGCGCCGGGCAGCACCCATTCGATCCGGATCGGTAATATCATCGAAGGCGGGCATTACAGCCGCATTCATACCGAATACACCGTGACAGCGGATAATACACTCTTTCAATACAAATTCGCGGTCATTTTGCAGAATACCGGTACGGACGGCCGCGCCAATCACGAGCCCTATCAGAAGCCGGGTTTCAATATCCTGATATTCGATAGCAACGGTGAGGAGTTGCCTTGCAGCAGCTATGACATTCAGCTGGAAGGTACCAACACAGTGGAGGGCTTTCAGGCTTCCGGTGATATTCAGTACCGCAACTGGACGGTCGGCGCGATCGACTTGCGGAATTTTGTAGGTAAAAAGCTCACCATCGTCGTGACCGCCCACGGTTGTACGCGCATGAGGCATTTCGGTTATGCCTATTTTGATGCGGAATGCCTCAAATCGGAGGTCAAACAAGTGGCCGATTGCCCCGATGCCGACGGCTACATTACCCTGGCCGCCCCGGAGGGTTTCGGAAAATATAGCTGGAATACCGGCGAAACCTCCCAGCAGATTCGCGTGAAGGCGAACGTAGGCGATAAATTCCACGTAGAAATGGTGCCGCGAGGCAGCCTCGACGAATCCTGTGCGCTGGGGCTGGATTTTACAGTCGCATTTAAAAAGAAAACAGCCACGTTGGCGCAGGCCATTTGCGAAGGGGACGCGTTCGCGTTGGGTGATACACTGTTGAAAACCAGCGGTGTTTACGTTCGCAATGTGAGTAAAAGCAGTGTGTGTGACAGCACCGTAACCCTGACGCTCACGGTGAACCCCGTCGGGAAGTTTACCCAGAACCTCCGCATTTGCGAGGGGGAAAATGTGAAAGTAGGGGACAGCACTTATACGCAGCCCGGAACTTACATCCAGAATATCCCGCAGGCAACCGGCTGCGACAGCATCGTCACGACGGTCCTCGAAGTGGTTACGCTTGACGTGTCCGTCACGCCTACGCTCTCGATCACGCAAGGCGACAGCGTGCATGTGGAACCGATCGTTGCGCCGGCGGGTAGTTACGCTTATCATTGGGATCAGTCGGGCCTGTCGTGCAACGATTGCGCCGATCCCTGGGCATCGCCGCCCAAATCGACATTGTACGTGCTTCAAGTATCGGACGCGGACAAGGTGTGCACGCGGCAGGCGCGGGTACAGGTGTATGTGAAGCCCTGTGGTATCGACATCCCCGACGCATTTTCTCCGAACAACGACCAACTGAATGAGGTGTTCTATGTGTATGGCAACGCCTGTGTGAAGCAGGTACGCGAAATGTTTATTTACAACCGCTGGGGAGAAGTTATTTACCAGAAATCCAATTTCGCGGCCTCCGATCCTTCGGCCGGGTGGGACGGCTCTTACCACGGCCAAAGGACCGCACCCGGCGTTTATCCCTACAAAATCAGGGTAGAATTGACCAATGGGTCGTTTTTGAATTACAAGGGCGTGGTAAATCTGCTTCGCTGAGAAAAAAGGCAACGCGTCTGTCCTGTTTCCGGCATCCCGTTTGTAATGGGGTTAGTTGAAACAATATTCACCTCAAAAACAGACCATCATGGGAAAGCTCATTGCCTACAATTTCACGACGCTTAATGGTTACTTCAAAGGCCCCGACAACGATATCAGCTGGCACCGGCATGGAGATGAGGAAAACGGGTTCGCCGCCGACAATCTCGAAGCGAAAGCGACACTGCTGTTTGGGCGAGTGACCTATGAAATGATGGCCAGTTTCTGGCCGACCCCCATGGCGACCGAAAGCATGCCGGAAGTGTCCCAGGGTATGAACGAGGCGGAAAAGATCGTGTTTTCAAATACGCTCGACAGCGTGGACTGGGAGAATACCACACTCATTAATGGAGACCTCATAGAAGCCGTCCGCAAACTCAAAGCCATTCCCGGAAAAGTCATGACCATCCTCGGTAGCGGCAGCATCATCGCCCAACTCGCCGAAGCACGCCTGATCGACGAATACCAGTTCATGATCGACCCCGTGGCGATCGGCGAAGGTACGCCGTCATTCCGGGGTCTTACGCGCAAGCTGGATTTGAAATTGATTGATAGCAGGGTGTTTAACAGCGGGGTGGTGCTGCTGAGTTATGAAGCGATGTAAGCCCGCGCCTCAAGACGGTTGGCTGTTGTGATAGGGAATCGCTTTGATGAGCCGGATATTGTTGTATTCGGGGATTGTCACCACATTTTCCTTCGGCACAATACCTCGCTGGATCCAATTCGTAACGGTCTGTGTGTTAGGGATATTGAATCGTTTACAGTACTCGGATATAGTAACCCATTGATCCATCGGGTATTGTATGCCCTTGTATTCGCAATAGTCCCGTAATGCCTGTTTGCTGTCGGTAAGCAGCTTTTCGAGTTCGGATTGGTTCGTTTCTGTGGTCATAGTTTCTGGTCTGGATTAGTCAGTGGCCTTGCTGCTGTTTTCATTTAGAGCTTCTTGAATTACCGCTATCAGATCCAGTACGTCGTTCAATTCTTTTTCTGTCATGGAATCCTGACGGTCCCGCAGATATTGCCGAAGCGCTGCCAGGTGCATGCGGAGGTGAAATTCTTGCATCAGATAGTGTGTATTAACGTTTAAAGATACGCCTTGTTTCGTTACGAATCAAGTTGTATTTATTAGGGTAATATTATAAAATTTATTGAAATATTTACTTTTGATATTAATTGGAGCCAAATATGGAAGAATTCCTCATCCTCATGCGCCTTGACCTTCTGACAAAGGATGCGCAACCTTCTCCTGAGCAAATGCAGGAGTATATGAAGCAATATCACCAATGGATCAGCGGGATTGTGGCGGAGGGGAAATTTGCGGGTGGGAAGGGACTTTCTACGGAAGGGAAAGTGCTTAAACCCCACAATGTAGTTACCGACGGGCCCTATGCTGAGACGAAGGAGTCGCTTGCGGGTTTTATTATGATCCGTGCGGAGAGTTTTGAGGATGCATTGCGGCTGGCGGCGCAATGCCCGATCCTGAATGGCGAGGGCAATAGCGTAGAGGTACGGAAAATTGTTTCGGTACATGAACAATGAGCTGCTGATCCCGCATTTGTTCAGAACCGAGTACCGGAAGATCGTTTCGGTACTTTGCAGGCATTTCGGGTTCCGGGAGATTGAGGTGGCGGAAGATATTGCGAGCGAGACGTTTCTGGTGGCAACGCAGGCGTGGGGCATCGAGGGCCCGCCGCCGAACCCGGCAGGATGGCTGTACAATACGGCCAAAAACAAGGCAAAAAATTACCTGTACCGGCATACTATTTATGAAGAGAAGGTCCTGCCGGAGATCCGGAACGGAATCGACGAAAATCAGGCGCCCGATATCGACCTGACTCCCGAGAACATAACAGACAGCCAGTTACAGATGCTGTTTGCCGTGTGCCATCCGGCGGTGTCGGAAGAGTCGCAGGTGGGGCTGGCGCTGCGGGTGCTTTGCGGGTTTGGTATCCAGGAGATTGCGGATGCATTTCTGACGACGAAAGAAGTGATCAACAAGCGGCTGACCAGGGCAAGGGAGCGGCTTCGGGAGGCCGATATCCGCATCGAAATGCCTGTTCCTACGGAAATGGACGCACGGTTGGGTTCCGTGCTGACCACCATTTACCTGGTTTTCAATGAAGGGTATTATTCGATGAGCCAGGATCGTGCGCTTCGGAAGGACGTTTGCCTGGAAGCGATGCGCCTCTGTACCATGCTCGTCGAAAATAACGCGACAAATAAGCCGCATGTAAATGCATTGATGGCGATGATGTGTTTCCATGCTTCGCGCTTCGACGCGCGCACGGATGCTTCGGGCGCGCTGGTGCTGTACGAGGAGCAGGATTCCGGTCTTTGGAATGCCGATTTGATCAGAAACGGGTTCGCTTTCCTGCAACTAGCCGCAACGGGGGAATCGGTTTCCCGGTATCATCTCGAAGCCGGCATTGCATATTGGCACACGCAAAAGGAGGATAGCCCCGAGAAATGGAATAGCATTGTCTATTTCTATGACCAGTTGTTGAAATTTAATTACTCTCCCGTCGCGGCGCTTAATCGGGCGTTTGCAATATCCAAAGTAAAGGGAAAAGCCGAGGCAATCCGGGAAACAGAGGCGCTGGCGCTCGAAGGCAACCATTTTTATTTTGCATTGCTGGGCGAGCTTTATGACGGGATCGATCAGAAAAAAGCTTTGGAAAATCTGGGAAATGCGTTGCGATTAGCCAGAACTGCCGCTGATCAACAGGCGATTCGTAAGCGGATAATGGTATTGTCCTGAAATCTTTGCCTTACCTCTTGCGCACCACTTTCACCAAACGCTTTTTCAATACACGCTGGTAAAGCAAATTATTGAGCCAGATAAAAATAAGCACGCCGAGGATGATGAATACGGCATTCAGTTTGTAGGAAAAGCCAACGAATTTCTCTTTACCGTCGAGTGAAAGCTCAAAACGAAGCCACGAGCGCTCGACGGTAGTCGTAATGTGGTCGAACGGCAGCGCCTCGTCGTAAATGATTTCAGTGATGAAATGACCGGTCGTATCCATATAACCGTACTTATCATCGATCCGGATCATCGAGATACCATGGTTGTAATAGGAAGCGAAATCGTATTTCAACGGGGTACGTATTTTGCCCGACTTATCGATGTGCCCGAATTTGCCGTTGATCGCTACCGCGGAACGGTTCTCGGCGGTGAAACCGGTGGCTTCGTCGTACAAGTGCTGGATATGCAGCTTGCCGGTTTTATCGATGCAGCCCCATTTACCATTTTTTTTAACCCAAAATAGACCATTGGTCGGTTTGCGGGTGTCGGTGTATTCAAATGGGACAATGAGGTCTCCTGTGAACGGACTAATATAACCGTACTTATCGCCATACTGCACGCGCTCCATTCCCTGGCCGGAGTATTTGTATTCCGGATCAATGTCGTCGAGCGCCACAGGGACTTTTAGCATCATATTTTTATCGATGATGCCGTATTTGCCTTTGTAAAGAAAATGGTAAATGAATTTCGATGCTTTGATTTCCTTTTCGATGAAACGGCTGAAATTGAAATTCAGGATATTAAAATCCATCGGTTTTTGTACCCACCATAGCACGTCTTCTTTCGTATCGTGGTTGCAGAGGAAATCAATATCGGAATCTTTGATCAGGTAATGCTTCGTGTAGTGCTGAATGGGGATTCTGTAAATCTCTTTGCCTGTGAGATCGATGTACGAAAGTCCGTAATGTTTGCCCGACGGGTATATAACCCAGGTTTTACCGTCACGGAAGCGGTCGGTAGAGGTGTACCTGGGCTCGATGACAATTTTCCCGCGTTGATCGATGAACCCATGCAGGCCATGTCCTGCGGAATCCAGCTCCATCGGTACGAACTCGGCAAGGCCTTCGGCGAAGTCGCCGATATCGCGGTACGACGGGGATAGCCTCCGGCCGCTTTTATCGGTTATGAAGGTCTCGTACGACCGGCAGGGGATACTCACCTTTTTTACGACGTAGATATCGTCGTACTCGCGGTATTCACTGTATTCTTTCAGCCACGCTTTGCCACCCGTGGAGGGCGTTTGAGCCGGGGCAATGGCCGATTGCAAAAGGAAGAACAGGAGTGTAAGGGTATAAAAAGTCGGTCGAAGCATTCAAAAACACGGGTTTCAGGTTAGTTCAGGCCATCGCAGAACATTGCGGGCGCAGGCCGGAACGCGGCAGGCATTCAATTTCAATCTGCAAAAAACGAAAACTTGGCAGGATTATCGATTTTCCGCCGGGTAATATTTGAGAAAATAGGTTTAAATTCAGTACCAGTTTTAACCTCGAACTTATCAAATAACCATGTCGCTGGCCCGGAACGAACAGTTTTATTCGCGTTTGCCTGCAAACCATATTTCGCTCGGCGAACTGCTGACGGAAGAGCATCTCTTTTATAATGTGCCCGAATCGTGGCACGTGGTCATCACGGATATCCGGAATTCGACAGGGGCTGTTGCGGGCGGGATGCACGAAACGGTCAATTTCATCGCGACGGGTAGTATTGTAAGCGTACTTAACATTGCATTTAAGGCCGGTATCAGCATCCCGTTCTTTTTCGGCGGCGACGGCGCCACTTTTATCGTCCCGCCCACGATCTCGGACGCCGCCATGCGTGCGCTGGCCGTTTTCAGGAAAAACACGAAGGAGAATTTCGAGCTGGATCTTCGCATTGGTATCGTTGCGGTGAGCGAAATTTACGCACAGGAGTATGAGCTGAAACTGAGTAAACTGCGGGTAGCCGGGGCATTTTCCATTCCGGTCATCCTTGGCGACGGGCTGTATTGTGCTGAAAAGCGCATCAAAAGCGAGCATTACCGGTTCGACTATGAGCCCGGTCCGGGCGATGAGCTCGACCTGAGCGGTATGCAATGCAGGTGGGACAAAATCGGCCCACCGGAAATGGACCAGGAAGTGGTGACGTTGCTCGTGACCGCCCCGGCCGGAAAAAGGCAGGCGGCCTTGTTTGCAAAGGTAATGGAGCATGTCGACGGCATTTATGGCCCGTTTCCGCGGCGACAGCCTATTTCTGTGCCCAGGCTGATCTGGCGGACCACTTTCAAAAAGATGGAAATGGAGATGCGCGTCAGGGAGGGGAGCACAAGCATTCTGGGCCTCGCGGCGTCGTGGATTGCCTGGCTTTTTGGTTACGTATATTTCCGGACGTCATACGGAAGGAATTACCTCAATAGCCTGGTCGAAATGTCGGATACGCTGGTCATCGACGGGAAGATCAATACCGTGATCACGGGCACGCCCGGGCAACGCGAGCAACTTCAAAATGCCCTCGACGCCATGGAGGCGGCACGGGAGATCCATTACGGATTGCATGTGAGCGGTGAATCCGTCATGTCGTGCTACGTCCATGACCTCAAAGACGGGCATATCCACTTCATCGACGGTGCGGAAGGTGGCTATACCAAAGCGGCGGGAATGCTGAAACAGAAGTTACGGAGTGCAGGCGTTTAGCGGTTACTGCGGAGGCCCGACCGGGAGCATATTCTGAACGTCTACCGGGAAGCTGTCATACTTTTGGTACAATTTCAGGTATTTCGCCGGGTCGATCACCGGCTCGGTCAGGATCGATTTTAACCCGCGGAAGAAGCCTTCCCGTTGCTGGCCTGGATTGAATATGAGGTTGATCACCACCTCTTCGGAGGACTGATTGGAAAACCCGTGAGCGGTCATGCGCGGGATGTACACGACCGCACCCTCGTGCGCGCTAACGGGACCGTCGGCCAGCTCGATCGTCAGCGTACCTTTACGGACGATGAACGTCTCGTCCATAAAACGGTGATAATGTAACCGCGCGCCGATCGTAGCAGGGGCCAGTTTGATTTCATAAACCCCCAGCTGGTCGTTGGAAATATCGCTGGTTACCTTTAATGTAATGCTGTTGCCGCCCATGGCGAGCACTTCTCCGTCGCCGGGTGCGAAGATGGCGGCTTTGTTTTCAAGGGTGTCAGTCAGGAAATCGGTTTCATTTTTCATAGCATTTGTCATTGTTTTGATTTGAACGGGACAAATGTCGGCGACGCCGGAACCGAAAACATTTACAAATGTTGAGACTTTGAAAAATTACATTTCCGCGCGGATGCGGCTGAGCTGGGTAGGGGTAATGCCCAGGTACGAAGCGATTTCGTGCTGTTTGAGGCGCGGTTCGAGATTGGGATACTCTTTCAGAAAGTTGATATAACGCGTTTTCGCATTATCATACCGGAACGAGATTTCCAGCGGTTCCTTTTCGATGACCCAGTGGAGCTCCATATACCGGATGTAGAATGCGGCCAGGTCGGCGTGCTTTTCGGTGAGCGATTTGAAATCGTAGAAATTATATTCCAATGTCTCCGTGGCTTCAAGCGCCCGGATCGCGAAAATGCTGGGAGAATGCGTGAGCATGGCCGGAAGGGAGCCGGCAAAATGGTTTTCGGGAAAGAATTTCTTGATCACCATATCCCCGTCGGGCGACGCATAATATTGCGAAAGAAGGCCTTTTGCGACGTACCCGACATTTTTAGGCTTTTGCCCTTCCTTCAAAAAGTAATCGCCCTTCGCATACGAATGCGGCCGGATCAACTTCGCCAGATCGTCCATCGCTTCTTCCGATAAAGTGCCATAAGTCGCGAACTTTGCGCGGAGCTGCTCCATGGGTGTGTTTATATTTGCTGGAAATATAATGCATTACGGCTGCCACACAATGTCATTGACCGCATGTTCCGCCTCAGGGTAGGTGAATATATTTTCAAAAGGAGGGGCGGCTTTTCGGCTCAGAACAATCACCTCTCTTGCGAGCGGCTTATAGTAGTCCTGTAAAACTTTTCCCAGATAGCCGTTTCCGCCTGCGAGCACAATTTTATCGTATTTCATGGTATGTGTTGTAACAATATGGCGAGGATGATGATGCGGTACAAAACCCAGGTGGCAGTCGGCAGGTAACCGATGCTCAGCAGCCGGGACCTCCGCAAATGTTCAAGAAACATCAGGAAAACAACCAGCATGAAGCACAATGCGGAAATTAACCAGCCCAGATTTAACGAAATGCAAACTGCCAGTAATCCAAGTAAAGCCAAAGCGCCGGCTAACGAGATAGTCATCATGTTGCCTAGATAATCCCAGGTTTTTTGTTTTTTGTAGACGGCCATCACGGTACCCTGAAACAAAATTTGCCCGCCACAGATCGCGAACTCACGCCAGAATGCACCTTCGCCCAGGAGTCCTGTGAGCAGCAGGTTTGTATAAGAGGATAGTATGTATGATGTAAGCACCCAGGTAAACACGAGCCAGGCAATGCGGTACTTCACATTAAAAGACGGCTGATATCCGAACCCGTTTTCGGCAACCGGGGCCGGAACGATCACGCGGCGGTTGTAGGAAATGAATGCGTAGGCCTTCGTGGCGATCCATAAAAATGGTTTCCAGCCGAATAGCGGCGCCAGCAGGGGCATGGCGTTGCCGCATACTTTCAGCAGGCTTTCTATGCCGTAAGTGACTTCCCCGGTGGTCTGGTTCACGAGGGCGATTTCGTTGACGGCCCGCTGCCAGTCGAGATTGGGGCAGGCGGTGCCGGAATATTGCTGATACGCCTCGCGGCCGTTGGTGTCCAGCAGACCGTTCCGCACAAAGGCGCCCGTGTAGAGGTTGCACATCGGACATTCGGCATCGTAAAGGATGATGTGGTTTTGCAGCATTTTCATATGTATAATATATTTTGAATTTTCAGAAAAAATTGAAAGTTTAATGCAAAAAAATATTACTTGAACAATTTGAAAATGCCGCCCCAAAACCAGCTTTCTTCCGCGCCAAGCATGGTTTCCAGGGTTTTATCGACGTTCTTGGCCAGTTTGTTGATGTCCGTGACCGACTTGTTGAAAGTATTGAATTCGGGATCATTGGCATCGCCGGTCACTTTCGAAAGCTCGTCCAGCACCTTAATAACGGGCTCCAATTCACGTTTGCGGCGTTCTTTGGCCACTTGCTTGGCGATATTCCAAACATCCTTGTCGGCAAAGAAGTACTCTTTCCGTTCGCCGGGCTTGTGCTGTTTCTCGATCAGCGCCCAGCCGATGAGGTCGCGCAGGGTCATATTGGCGTTGCCGCGCGAAATGCTGAGCATTTCCATGATTTCCTCGGTCGTCAGCGGGTCGGGAGAGATCAGGAGCAGCGCGTGGACTTGCGCCATAGTGCGGTTGATGCCCCATTCCGAGCCCAGTTTACCCCATGATTCGATAAATTTCCGTTTCGCTTCTTCGAGTTCCATGTTCCAAAGGTAATAATGTATTTAAACTTTCAAAACTTTTTGAAAGTTTAAATATTAAAACTGCATGCGCACCGCATTGCCAGCGCTGGGAGTAAATCTGAAATGCATTTGACTTGTTAAGCGGGCAGGAGACAAGCTGCCGATTTTAACCCCCAAACCGGATTTGCCATGAAACGTTTTATCGTCAGCGGCCTCGCAGGGCTTGCGCTGTTTGTTACCATCAACGCGTCCAAACCGAACGGCCCGCGCCCGCCCAAGGCAGTGGCTGTGAAGGTCGTCGAGGCATTTCCGAAGCTCCATTTTGATCTGCCGGTGGATCTCACCTACGCGAACGACGGTACCAACCGCCTTTTTGTGCTGGAACAGGAAGGAACGATCCGGGTTTTCGAGAATACGGCGGCGGCTTCGTCTTCCAAAGTGTTTCTTGATATTAAAAAGCTGGTCAGCTACGGTGGCGAGGCGGGGTTACTGGGCCTGGCTTTTCATCCCGACTATCGGAATAATGGCTATTTTTTTCTGAATTACACCACCAAAGTATCCGGTAAGCTTGAAACGGCCATTGTGCGCTACAAGGCAAGTGCCAACGACCCCGACCAGGCCGACCCGGCGAGCGCTACGGTCCTTTTTACTTTTGACCAGCCTTTTGATAATCACAATGGAGGTGCCGTGAAATTCGGCAAGGATGGGTATCTCTACATTTCGACCGGCGACGGGGGCAGCTGGGGTGACCCGAGCAATAATGGCCAGAACAAAAGCGCCTGGCTGGGCAAGATCCTGCGTGTGGATGTGAACAGCAAAACCAAAGGAAACTACGGAATCCCAGGGGATAACCCGTTTGCCGGTAACAAGGAGGGATTCAGGGAGGAAATATATGCCTACGGCCTGCGAAACCCGTGGCGGATCAGCTTCGACGAGGCTACCAACACGCTTTGGGCAGGGGATGTGGGGCAGAACAAACGCGAAGAGATCAATATCATCGTCAAGGGCGGCAATTACGGCTGGCGGTTGAAAGAGAGTATCGACTGCTATAACCCCAAGCGCGATTGCGGCGGCGAGGGGCTCATCGACCCCGTGCTGGACCTCCCGCAGGCCAACGGGGAACATTCGGTAACGGGCGGATTTGTGTACCGCGGCAAAGCTGTGCCCTCGCTGGCGGGCAAATATGTGTTCGGCGATTATGTGAGCGGACGGCTTTTCGCACTGGAAACCCAAAATGGGAAGGCGGTGCAAAACAGCATAATTGCCGAAGGGGTGGGGCAAATATCCGCCTTCGGCACCGACCAGTCCCATGAACTTTACATTTGCAACCACGGCACAGGAAAGATCATGAAACTGGCGGAGCCCTGACCCGGCCGGCTATTGGCGGGCTTCGGGCAAGACCTTTTTCAAAAAAGCCGAAACCGTCGCCAGCGTTGGTTCAAACCACGGATCGAAGAACATGAAAGTGTGCGGGGCGTCGGGGAATGTCCTGACCTCGCTGTATGTGCCGAATGCATTCAGTTTTTGGATAAAATCGGCCCTTCCCGCGTGCATACGGTCCACCGAACTGTTGATGAAGAGAAACGGCGGCGTCTTCGCGCCCACATGTGTAAGGGGCGCGGCTTCATGCCAGAGATCAGGGCGTTCCGTTTTGGGGTAGCCAAACCAGTAGGTAGCCGCTGAAATCGACCGGGAATCATCGCCCTCGCCCGATTCGGGGTGAATGAATGCGAGCGTACCGTCAATGTCGATCACCGCCTGCACAATGCCCGATCCCTCGTTTTTACTCCCTTCAAATTTCGGATCTCCATTCGTCGCGCCGATGAATGCGGCCAGCTCACCGCCTGCCGAGAAGCCCAGAATGGCAATGCGGGCGGTATCGATGCTATACGCGTTTCCATTGGAACGTATCCAGCGCACGGCCGCTTTCAGGTCGTGGATCGCGGCGGGGTAGAGGGCGTGGGTGGAAAGGCTGTAATCGGCCGTGATGCAGACATATCCCTTGCTCGCGAGCTTGCATGCGAGCGTGTTGTTGTGCGTGCGGTCGCCCGAGCGCCAGCCTCCGCCGTGTACCATCAGCACAGCCGGGTAGGTCGTCTTTCCGCGTTTTTTGGGCTTGTAGACATCCAGCAGCAGCCTTTTCCCGGCGGGCGTGGTGCGGTAGGCGATGTTGCGTATCGCCTCCACCGATGCAGGTAGGGTGGAATCGGCCATGCGGATGTTCGGGTGCCGCGCGATCTCGTGCCGGTAAGAGCCTTTGACCGAAAAACTGGTGTCAGGTATGCCCGAGGGCTGCAAGCGCAATTTTTTGCCCGGAACCCAGCCGGAAAGAATGTTTTCGATCGTATACTTTTCTCTTTCCTGGGCTGTGAGCTGCTTCGACCACGCGACGCGTGCGGCTGCGCTTGCGCCGGGACCGGTGCTGTTGTACTCGGCGTAGAATGCGGTCTTTTCCTTCTCCGGGAACATATTGTCGCCCTTCCACGGGTCCCAGCCTTCTCTTGCAATGTGCCCGCCCATTTCGGTGTCGATAAAAACGGTTTTGGCAAACGGCCGCCACGGGCGACCGAGGTACACTTTCGTGGCTTCTTCGTTGGCCGTCAGTTTGCAATTCAGAAAAACGTAGCCGTACGCCTGCTCGCGGGTGGTGGAGGCGGCGGTAATGTAGGAGTTGGTGAGGCTTTGGATGGTGCAGTGCTCGAAAACGGCGGTTGCTTCTCCGAAAATGAAGTCGGTAGTGCCGGTGATGAGACAATCCTTATAGAAGTTCCGGCCATCCTTGGACGTGTACAAGGTGTCCTGATTACCCAGAATACGACAATTGTAAACGTCGATCCGGTCGCCTTCGGTCGCCAGCGCTACTGCCTGGCCCACGCGGCCGGCGGTGTTTTCGATGGTGAGGTTTTGAAGCGTGCAGTCGTTGGCTTGCACGAGCACTGTATAGGAAGTATAGGTGCTGAATTTGGTATTGCCGGTAAAGTCACGCTGCGGAAAGTCTTTGCCCGAAAAGTCGTTGTGGGTAATGATGGTGTGCTCGGCACTCTCGCCGACCAGCGTAATGTTCTTTTTCCAGGCCGGGATCACGAGCTTTTCGCGGTAAGTCCCGTTTTTGACGCGAATGGTGGCCCGGATTTGCGAATGATCGCGTACGGCATTCACGGCTTCCTGGATAGTCCTGAAATCGCCGCTCCCGTCCTGGGCAACAGTGAATTGCTGTTCGATGGCCTGTACCTGCGCATGAACGTTGAAGTAGAACAGCAGCCCGGCAAGCAGCAGCCCGATTTTCGTTGACATAGTCTGTAAATGGGTTTTTAATATGCAGTCAGCAAAGACATTGCTACACCGCAAAGTTTTTTAAATATTATTTTATTATTATTTTTCATGCATATTGTTCTAAATGATTCAATTCATTTTGCAATGCCATGGAAACCCTGATTGTTTTTGCCCTCTATTTGTATTCACATTTAAGTTTCGACCTGCGCAAAAGCCATTATTATGCGCTGGAAGACAGTCGTTTTTTTGCATTGGCCAAATCAAATGAATTGATCCCTTTGCAAAATCCGGATACGTTGTTTTTGGATGCGGCTGTTTTTCATGCCAGTAATGAAGTGCGCATAGAGCACGGTTTACCGCCGTTTCAATATGACCCGGGTTTGTACCTGGCGTCGTCCGGACATGCCACTTCGATGGTTTATCGCATGTTTTTCAACCACACCAATCCATATAGCCCTTACGAACGCACGGCACAACGGCGGGTTGAATTGTATACCAAAAGATTTAAGCGGGTTGGCGAAAATATCGGCAAATATCAAACACTGGTCAGCGGCGATTTTATGATCGCACGATTTGACCATCGTTCGAATCAATATGAGTTCCTAAATGAAAGTGATCACAAACGCTGCATGCCGTTCACTTACGCCGCCTATGCAAGGTATGTTGTCGAGCAATGGATGGCATCTCCACCGCACCGGAAAAATTTGATGAATCCGGCCTATACTTATCTCGGTTGCGCGGCGAGACTGTCGCCCGAACCGTATCTTCATAAAAAAGCACCTTACGCAAGCCTCGTTCAGAACTTCGGCGGAGAGCAGTGAATGATTTAATGCCTAATTTTGTCGGATTGATCTGCATGTCATGTCCGAGGAACTCAAAAACCATTTTGGCAAGCTGATAGCGCTCACACCCGAGGAGCTCGCGTACGTCAGCTCGCATTTTACCAGCCGTAAATTCCGGAAACATCAGTTCCTGGTTCAGCAGGGTTCACCGGTGAGCCACGACTTTTTTGTTATAAAAGGCCTGTTGAAATCGTCCTTTGTGAACGAGCAGGGAAAAGAGCATATTCTCCAATTGGCAATGGAGGACTGGTGGATTTCCGATTACCAGGCGTACTTCAATCAAACCGACGCGACCCTCGATATCACCTGTGTGGAAGACGTGGAAGTGCTGTGCCTTTCGCTCGCGAACCGGGAAAAGCTTTGCAGCGAACTGCACCGGATCGAACATTTTTTCAGGAAAAAATCGAATGCGGGTTATATCGCTTTGCAACGGCGCATTCTCTCGTTTATGAACAACAGCGCCGCCGAGCGCTATCACGAATTGCTGCAAATGTACCCTTCATTGGCACAGCGCTTGCCGAAAACCTTGCTGGCCTCTTACCTGGGCGTGTCGCGCGAAACGCTCAGCCGCCTGTCTGCCTAGTGTGACATACATCACACCAAAGTAGTGATATGGTTCCTGTCGTATCCGCGCCGCGGATGGCAATTTTGCATTGTCAAAACAATTCAGGAAAACATGGCAAATGCTTTGGTAAAACTCGCCCTCGCGGTATCTGTGATCAGTTCGAACAGTGACGCGATGGCCCAGACAGGACAAAAAATGGAAAAGAAAATTCTCTTCGTGGTGACCAGCCACGATACAAAAGGCAGTACCGGCGAGCCTACCGGCTATTATCTCGGCGAAGTATCCCATCCATGGGAAGTGCTGAGCGATGCGGGTTATGAAATCGATTTCGTGAGCCCGAAAGGCGGTAAGGCGCCTGTGGACGGTTTCGATCTGACGGACCCGGTGAACAAGAAGTTTTGGGAAAATGAAGAGGCACGAACGAAAGTGGAGCATACGCTGACGCCCGAAGCTGTGAAGCCCCAGGATTACCAGGCGATTTTCTACGCCGGCGGCCACGGGGCCATGTGGGACCTGGCCGATGACGCGAAGATCGCGGGTATTGCATCCCAAATTTATGGGCAGAATGGCATCGTAGCGGCAGTTTGTCATGGTCCGGCCGGTTTGGTGAATGTCAAACTCGCCGACGGCAGCTACCTCGTGAATGGCAAGAAAGTCAATGCGTTTACCAATGAGGAAGAGGCTGCGGTGGGTATGGACAAAGTCGTGCCGTTTGCGTTGGAATCCCGCCTGATCGAGCGCGGGGCGAAATTCGAGAAATCGGGGAACTGGCAAACGCACGTGGTGACGGACCAGCGGCTGATTACCGGACAAAACCCGCAATCGGCGAAAGCGGTAGGGGAAGCGATGTTGAAAGTACTCGGACAATAGGGAAGGTATTGCAGGTAAAAGGCGGTTCCCCGAAATCAGGAATGGTTTCGGGGAACCGCTTTTGTATGTAAATTAGCGCTCAACTTTTTGTTTGAAATTACACTATAACTAAACCTGCTTTGAAAAGCTTTCCAAGTCTTCGCTGGCTATGGGCTGTATTGCTGGCCGCACCGTTGTTCCTTCAATATCTTCCAGAAAAGCATCCGGCCCCCAAAGCTGCTGCCAAACCGAATGTCCTTTTCATTTTCGCTGACGACCAGCGTGCCGATGCGCTCGGAGTAGCCGGCAACCCGGTGGTGAAAACGCCGAATATCGATCAGCTGGCAAAGTCGGGAACGCGGTTCGCGAATTGCTACGTCATGGGCGGGCATCACGGGGCTATTTGCGCGCCCAGCCGTGCGATGCTCATGAGCGGGAAGAGCCTGTTTCACGTGTACGACGTGCTCGATGGCGTGCATACCATGCCCCAGCATTTCGCCGAAAACGGGTATGAAACATTTGGTACGGGAAAGTGGCATAATGGCGGCCAAACGTTCGAAGCCTCGTTTCAGAAGGGCAAGGCGGTAATGCTGGGCGGGATGAGCGACCATTTTCAGGTGCCGGTACGCGATTTGAATAGTGGAAAACTTGGGGAACCGGTGGTGAAAAGTTTCTCGACCGATATTTTCACGGAAGCGGCGCTTTCGTACATTGATGAATATGCCAAAGGGAAAAAGACTAACCCGTTCTTCTGCTACATCGCCTACACCGCACCGCACGATCCGCGTTCGCCGCGCGAGGATTACATCGGCAAATACCCCGAAAAAGACATTCCGCTGCCGGGCAATTTCAAGCCCGTGCATCCATTTGACTATGGTGAGGCGCAAGTCCGTGACGAAAACCTGGCCCCATGGCCGCGTACGCCGGAAATCATCAAGGCCACATTGTCGGATTACTATGGGCTGATCAGCCACCTGGATGCCCGTGTGGGCGACATCATCCGCTCGTTGAAGGAAAAGGGGCTTTATGAAAACACGATCATCGTTTACGCGGCCGACAATGGTCTGGCGGTGGGTAGCCATGGGCTGCTCGGCAAGCAGAGCCTGTACGAGCACAGTATGAAGGTGCCGTTCATTATCACCGGGCCCGGTATTCCGAAGAGCCAGGTGTCGAACGCGCTGGTATACCTCTACGACATTTTCCCTACGCTGGCGTCGGTGGCGGGACTTCCCAAGCCTGACGCGGTGGACGGGAAAAGCCTTGCGGAAGTACTCGATGGAAAAGCGAAGGGTGTTCGGGAGAGCAGTTTTACAGCCTACCGAAACCTGATCAGAGCGGTGCGGGACGAGGAATGGAAGCTGATCCGCTATCCGAACCGTGACTATACCCAGCTTTTCAACCTCAAAAAAGATCCATTGGAACTGGAAAATCTCTCAGGCAAACCTGAATGCCGCCAGAAAGAGGAAAGTTTGAAAAAACTGATGATCCAATGGCAGCAGCAGACCGGCGATACCGTGGCCTACACCGCCAAAACGATCCTCCCACTGCAATACGATCCGGCGAAGGCCGAGCGCACAATGGACAAGTTCCAGCCGAGATATACGCAGGACCGGTATTTTAAGAAGTAGGGTTTGAAATCATGAAAAACATTCGCCCCGTACGCGCGATGCTCCTGGCATTGTGTGCGCTATTGTTTTGGAAAACAAATGCCTCCGCGCAAAAGCGCCCTAATGTTATAGTGATCCTCGCCGACGACCAGGGCTGGGGCGATTTGAGCATTAGCGGCAATACCAATGTCCGCACACCGCATATCGACCGGATCGGGAAGGAGGGCGCCCGGTTTTCGAGGTTTTACGTCTCGCCTTTGTGCGCTCCCACACGTGCGGGTTTGCTCACGGGGCGCTACCATTACCGCGCGGGCGTTTGGGGCGTGTCCAATTCGCGGGAGTTTATGAACCTCGACGAGGTAACGCTAGCTGATTTGTTCAAGAAGGACGCCTATGCTACGGGCTGCTTCGGGAAATGGCACAATGGCAGCCAGTTTCCCTATCATCCCAACGGCCGGGGATTCGATGAATTTTACGGAATGCTCAGCGGACATTATGCCAACTATTTCAATACGACCGTCGATCACAACGGCGAGCCCGTCAAGAGTACCGGCTACATAGCCGATGACCTCACCAGCAAGGCCATTGATTTTATCGAAAAGAGCCGGAAAGCGGGTAAACCGTTCCTGTGTTATATCCCGTACAATACACCGCATTCTCCTTTCCAGGTACCCGACGAGAACTATAACCGGGTAAAAGCGCGGGGGATCAAACAGCTCAGCCTCAACAAAAGCGAAGAAGACGAAGAGACGACCATCACAGCATTAGCCATGACCGAGAATATCGACGATAATGTGGGCAGAATACTGAAAAAGCTCGACGAGCTGAAACTGAGTGAGAATACGATCGTCATTTACCTCAGCGACAATGGCCCCAACTCCTGGCGTTGGAACGGCGATATGAAAGGCCGAAAGGGCACAGCCGGCGAAGGCAGCGTGCGGGTACCGTTCCTGATCCGCTGGCCGGGCGTGATTCCCGCAGGAAAGGTAGTGAAGGGCAATGCGGCATACATCGACCTGCTTCCCACATTGATTGATCTGACGGGTGTTCCTGTGAAGAAGACCGGTAAACCGCTCGACGGCATTAGCCTGCAACCCGCATTGACAGAGGGGGCCGAACTGCCGGACCGGCTACTGTTTTTATCCATCAACAAGAATTACAGCGTGAGAAAAGGGCATTATCTGTATCAAAACAATGAATTGTACGATCTGGCCGCCGACTCGACCCAGCAACACAATATTGCTTCGCAGCACCCTGCATTGACCGACAGCCTTCGCGAGGCTTTCGATCACTGGTATGCGGAGGTCTATAAAAACGTAGATCCGATGCGGGTGTTGCCGGTAGGCTACCGCGAGTTTCCCAGGACCGTGCTGCCGTCCCAGGACGCTGTTTTGCACCGTTCTTCCAAAGGTACACTTTCGTACAGCGCCTCCGCGCCTAATTCTTCCTGGATCGCAAACTGGTCGGATACGGCCTCTTATGCAAGCTGGCACGTGGATGTCCACACGACAGGCAGGTATCAGGTGCGCATACGCTACACCAGCGCCGACACGGGCGACGCGTTCGCGATTGCGTTCGGCCAGGCACGGATCTCCGGCCGGATCCCGGAAGCCTTCGACCCGCCGCTTATCCCCAGCCCCGACCGCGTAAAAAGGACTGCGGAGTCCTACGAAAAGGAATTCCGCACGCTGAATGTCGGAGAAATAACGCTCGAAAAGGGCCGGGGTGAGCTGAAATTGCTCGCTACCGAGCTCAAAGGGGGGAATTTCGCGGATATCAGGTCTGTGGAACTGGTGCTTTTGAAATAATAGCCTGGCTATTAGTCACGTGGGAAATACATTTTTTTCAGATGTAAAATATCCACAAGATCCTTGGGTCGACCGGATGCTTCCTTATCGGCAATCAGATCGTCGATACTTAATATTGATATTTTAAAATCATTTCTGGTGAAAGCCCGCCGCCTCATAAAAGCATCCAGAAATCGTATCGGAGCCTTGATTTGCGGGAGAAGATCCAGGGTGCAATCTCCTAATTTGTATCGTAAAAAAGATCGTCTGGGGTCAGGAGTTTGTTCTGCTTTAAGCCTCGTTACATCGATTCCGATATCTTCCAGGGCATTCAGCAGGCGATAGTAGTTAGAATAGGTCGGATTATACCAAATGTCGAGGTCAGGTTCATCTAAGAATTGTCCGTTAGGGCCCATCGACATCCTGATATAGCCGTAGTACCCGACAGCAACCCCACCGACGACCAGATATTCAACCTCGTGCTTGTTTAATGTCGATAATACATCCTGAAATGAAGCAGAATAGGCCATGCGGATTATGCTCCTAACTGATTTGCTTGGTTTCTGTTTTAGAATGTGCTTTTCCGGCCGTGTCATCGCCTCTCAGAAAATGGATAAAGTTCTCCATCTTCTTCTGACGTTCCGCCAGCAAGGCAGAGCTGACGGTTCCGGTGGAAGAATTGTCTTTCAACTCATCAAAGCTGCTGTATTTCTCTAACTTTTCCATTTGGTCTTTTTCGCTTTCTTACAGAAACACAGAAATATACGAATCCGGTACGGCAAATGTAAATGTGGTTTATAATGATTTTTCAAAAAAAATCATGAAAAATTTGCGTAGTTAAGTGGCTACATATAGATTTGTATTCAAATAACTACGCAATGAACCTGAGACGAGATGTTTTTCAAGCCATAGCAGATCCTACCCGCAGGGCGATCTTGCTGTTACTGGCATCGCAATCCCTGACCGCAGGGGCGATCGCCTCGAACTTCGACACCGCCAGGCCCACGGTTTCCAAGCATTTGCAAATATTGACGGAATGCGAATTGCTGAAACAGGAGCAGACTGGCCGGGAAATTTATTATCACTTAAATCCCAATAAAATGAAAGAGATCGCCGACTTCATCGAGCCTTTCCGGCAAATGTGGGATGACCGGTTCAACAAGCTGGAATCCATTATGAAAAACTATCAAACCAAAAAATAGAACATGGAACGGAAGACGAAAATCAATGCCGAAGAGGGCAGGCAGGACGTGGTGATTACCCGGGAGTTTGATTTGCCGCTCGACTTGCTCTTCAGGGCATACGTGGAGCCGGAGATCGTGGAGCAATGGATGAATACCAAAGTGGTGAAACTGGAAAGCAAGCCCCACGGCAGCTGGCAGTTCGAGACGTCCGACCCGCAGGGAAATGTGGTGTTGCGTATGAATGGCGTGATCCACGAGTTTGTGCCGGAGCAGAAAATCACCCGCACGTTTCAAATGGAGAATACGCCTTACCCCGTACAGCTGGAATTTCTGGTGTTCGAAAGGCTCACCGATGAAACGAGCAAGGTTACCATGCAGATCGTCTACAAGTCGCCCGAGGACCGTGTGGCGGCGCTGAAACTGCCTTTTGCGGCGGGTCTTAATATGGCACACAACCGGTTGGAACAAGTTGTCAAACAATTAATATAAACTACCATGGAAAAGAGAAACAGAATCATTTACTGGATTTTTACCGCGTGGCTCGGGCTCGGAATGACGTCGACCGGCATTGTGCAGCTCATGCAAGTGAAGGAGGAAGCGGATATGTTCGCCCACCTGGGTTACCCCGCATACCTGATGACGATGATCGGCGCCTGGAAAATTTTGGGCGTGGTAGCAGTACTTATTCCTAAATTCCCGCTTCTGAAAGAGTGGGCGTACGCCGGATTCTTCTTTTGCATGTCGGGCGCGATCGTATCGCACATGGCGCTGGGAGATCCGATCGGGGAAGTGGCTCCGCCGCTTTTGCTGCTCGTATTGACGGGCATTTCCTGGTATTTCCGTCCAACCGGCAGACGATTGATCCCTGTTCAAATTTAAAAACGCTTGATCATGAATACCAAAGTCGATGCATATGTAGTCCAGGCCAGTCAATGGCGGGAAGTAATTGAAGAGCTGCGCGGCATTGTCCTGGATTGCGGGCTGACGGAGGAGTTTAAATGGGGCAAGCCTTGCTATTCGTACGAAGGCACCAATATCGTGGTCATTCAGGGTTTCAAGGCCTATTGCGCGCTGCTGTTCATGAAGGGTTACCTGCTCAGCGATCCGGAGAATGTGCTGATCAAAACCGGTGAAAATACCAAGGTAGGACGGCAGATACGGTTTGCTACGGCCGGCGACGTCACGGCGCTGGAGCCGGTGCTGAGAGCTTATATCCGCGAAGCCGTACAGGCCGAACAATCGGGTTTGAAGGTGGAGGTTGACAAATCATTGCCCGCTCCGCCCGAATTGCAGGACACTTTCGACGAAATACCCGCATTGAAAAAGGCTTTCGATGCATTGACTCCCGGACGGCAGCGGGCATACATCATCTATTTCACTGCCTCAAAACAACCGCAGACCCGCCAGCTGCGCATTGAAAAGAACATTGAGCGGATCCTGAACGGCAAAGGTCTGAACGACTAGCATTTTTTTAGTGAGTTAATTTAAAAGAAGAAACACCATGGCCATTGATAAAAAAGAATTGTCGGCGGAAGGCCGCGACGAACTGTTTAAGACTTTAAAAACACGTTTTGAAAAGCACAAAAGCCGCCACGAAGGCATTAAATGGGCCGATGTGGAAGCGAGGCTGAATGCCCACGGCGATAAACTATGGTCGCTCGACCAGATGGAACTTACCGGCGGAGAACCGGATGTGATCGGGTTTGATCAGAAGACCGGCGAATACATTTTCTGCGACTGCGTGGCCGAAAGCCCCAAAGGCCGCCGGAGCCTGTGCTACGACCGCGACGCGTGGGAGTTCAGAAAAGAACACAAGCCGGAAAACACCGCATTGGATGTAGCCGCGGAAATCGGCATTGAAATCCTGGACGAAGCGGGATACCGCCATTTGCAAACACTCGGGAAATTCGACCTTAAAACATCGAGCTGGATCAAAACCCCGGCCGATATCCGCAAGCTCGGCGGCGCGGTGTTCTGCGACCGCCGGTACGACACGGTTTTCTACTACCACAACGGCGCCGAATCGTACTATGCCGCCAGGGGTTTCCGCGGCACGCTGCGGGTGTGACAAGACATTTGAAAACAAAATCGGCCCGTTTGCGCATTGGCAAACGGGCCGATTTTGCAGACGCCTGCATCTGCATTTAACTCCTCAAATCGGCGAGATGGCCGTCGATAGCCTGTAACTCATCCGCTGAAAACCCGATATTCATAGCCTGGGCGTTGGAAATGGCCTGTTCGGTATTGCGCGCACCGGCCAGCACTACGGTAATGCCTTTCTGAAGCGTGGTCCAGCGTAACACCAGCTGGGCGAGCGTCGCATTCTTTTCCGCCGCAATGGGGGCCAGCTTTTCGAGCAGCGCCTTCACTTTTTCGAGGTCGAACTGACCGAAGTAGCCATTGCGGTGGTCGTCGCCTTTCAAGGTTTCGTTCCGGAAGTATTTGCCGGAAAGGAGCCCGCGTTCCATCGGGCTGTAAGCGATGATGCCGATGTTGTTTTCGACCGTATATGGCACCAGTTCGGCTTCGATCGCGCGGTTCAGCATGCTGTACGCCACCTGGTTGGAGGCCGGTACGAATGTTTTGGAAGCATCTTTCAGCAATTCCAGGCCGTGGTTGGAAACACCTGCCGCACGGATTTTTCCTTGTTTGATGAGTGTTTCCATGGCTTCCATTGTTTCGTCGATCGGCGTGGTAATATCCGGCCAGTGTTGTTGCAGCAGGTCGATGTAGTCCGTATTCAGCCGTTTAAGGCTTTCCTCCACTTCCTTGATGATGTTCGCTTTCGAGGAGTATTTGTAAATCGAAAGATTCTGGCCATTGTCTTCGATATCAAAGAAATGTGCGCCATTGCGGCCATTGCTTCCGTCCCACACAAGCCCGAACTTGGTGAGTATCTGTACTTTCGTCCGGTCCTTGCCTTTCAGCGCCTCGGCGATCAGCTCTTCGCTCAATCCAAAACCATAGAACGGCGCCGTATCCAGCGAAGTAACTCCATGATCGATCGAAGCATGAATCGCTTCGATCGAATCTTTTTTCTCATTCCCGCCCCACATCGTGCCGCCGATCGCGAACGCGCCGTAAGTGATAGCCGATAATTTGAGGTCGGTATTTCCTAATGTTCTGTATTCCATTTTGATAGACTTGATATTTCTGACTGCAAAATTCGCCTGTGATGATGTATTCTCAAAATAACATAGATCATAGGTTTCTATAAGTGTAGTAATAGTTAAAGTAACCACTTATATCTTTTTTGACTAAGGAAATCGTCCATTGTCTTCATTTTAAGCTTTTCGTACTATATTTGCGAAGTTTATTTAAACTAATTACAAATAATTTATTCCAATTTTCTCATAACCAATAGCCTTAGGCACATTTCTTCTCCGGATGTGCCTTTGAACCAACATTATGTTCAGTACTGTCTGTCTGCTCTTCCTCCTCGGGTTCATGTTCTGGATGAACACGTCTACGCGCATCTCGTGGCCCGATAAAAACAGCGCCATGGCTTTTATGGCCGCCAACCCATTGTACAGTCGCCTTGCGGCGGGTGCATTGTTCCTGATTGCGACCGCGCTATGCATGAGTTTGCTCGGCGTCGGCAGCGGCCTGTTCGCGGCAATTGTGATCCTGATGATGGCCGGTTCGGTCTCCGTGCTGTTTTTTCCGTTCCGCTACTTCGGTTCGGCCGGAGTTGCGATACTTTACCTGTGTGCGGTGACGCTCGAACTTGTTATCAACTGATTTTATGCCTGCCAATAAGAAATACCTGACCCAATCGCCCTGGCTGCGGCTGAGCAAGATCCTCGCCGGAAGTGTCGGCGGATATGCCGTGATGATGAGCCTGCATTTGTTTTTTACGGCCTTCCTGCCCAAGGAAAATGTGATCATTACCTCCGCTTTTACGGGCTACATCCTCTGGGCATTCCTGCTGCTTTACGCATTCATCGCTACAAATGTATGGCGCGTCTGGGGGCTTTATATTCTCCTTACGGTCGTGTTTGCACTGCCTTATCTACTGAAATTCAACCTTAATCATGGATCATAGGAAGTATAACATCTATTTTCACACTCATACCATCAGCGGGATCATCATTGCCGCGGTGCTGTATGTCATATTTTTCGCCGGGTCTTTTTCCTTTTTCAAAGACGATATCGCGGCCTGGCAAAAGGGACGATCGGAAGTAGGGCATCAATTCGATCCGCCGTACAACCATTTGCTCGATTCGCTTTCACAGCATTACAACCTCCGCGGCCGCAATTTCAATTTTTACCTGCTGCGCCAGGGCCAGGGGTCGTATGTGGATATGACGGCCTCTCAGGACACGACCGTCAGCAAGCCCAAACCGAAACCTGCCAAGGCGGAGAAGCGGAGAGGGCGGGGCAGGCAGCAGGATGAAGATGCCGCTTATTTCCGCTATCATTTCGCGGACAAAAAAGCGGGCGATTATTCCGACAGCTACGATATGGCCGAGTTTATGTACCGCCTGCATTTCCTGGCGCAACTGAATCAGGTCGGTATTAACATCGGCACGCCGTTCGGCTACCTGGTGGCCGGGATTGTCGCATTTCTTTTCCTTTTTGCATTGATTACCGGCTTGCTGCTGCATTGGGACAAGATCAAATCCAACTTCTTCCTTTTCAGGCCGATGAGCAAATGGAAGACCGTTTGGACCGACATGCACACCGTGCTGGGGGTGATCGGTTTTCCGTTTCAGCTGGTATTTGCCGTGACGGGCGTCGTCCTGATCGTCAACTATGTGCTGCTAGCCCCTTTTGCCAACCTGCTTTACAATGGCGACAGCGACAAGCTCTACGAAAGCCTACAATACAATAAGACCATCAAAGTGGACTATACCTACAAGCCAATGAGCGGGACGTTCGATATGGACGGCTTCGTTGCGAAATGGCAGAAGGAATGGAAGGATGCCAAGATTTCGCGCATTTACATCCGTAATTATATGGACGAGAGCATGCAGGTGAGCCTCGAAGCGAAGCCGAACGCCGAAACCAATTTTGCCGGATCGGGATTCGTGACGGTCAATATCGCCAGCGGAAAAGTGCTGGAACAGAAATCGCCCAACACCGACGGCAACTACATCGATGGCGTGAAGGCGCTTGTGTACCACCTGCATTTCGGGGATTTTGGAGGCAAGCCGTTGCGGATCGTATTCTTCCTGCTGGGACTGATGGGCTGCGCGGTGATTATTTCGGGTATTATGATCTGGCTGGTGGCGCGTGACAAGGTCGCTACCGAACTCCGCAAGCGCAGGTTCAATTTTTGGGCAAGTAACTTCTTCCTCGCAGCTTGTTTGAGCATGCTACCGGTGACGGCTTTCACGTTCATTATGGTCAAAATGCTGGATCATGTCGACCAGGAGGTGATCTACCGGACCTATTTTTACAGCTGGCTTGTACTTGGTATTTACCTGATGATCCTCCGCAACCTCCCGCGGATGAACCGGCACACGTTGATACTGTCGGCTGTGCTTTGCCTCGGCGTACCGGTCGCCAACGGTATTTCGACCGGCCTCTGGATCTGGAACACCTGGCAGCAGGGCGCTTTCGACATTCTTTTCATCGACGCGCTGTTTCTCGTCCTCGCAGGCTCGTGCGCATATGCATTCACCCGCGTGAACGCGGAGGCGAAAACTTTTAAGGTGCTGAGTTTGAGTAAAACATCCGAAAAGGTGCTCAAACCCAGTGTGGTAAGAGAGTAGGCTTATAGCCGCGTCACGGGGCCTGGATTTGCAGCTGGTAATCTTCGCCCCAGGCGCATAGCGCATCCATAATGGGGATCAGGCTTTTTCCGATCTCCGTCAATTTATACTCCACCCGCGGCGGTGATTCTGCATAGGCTTCGCGCAGCAGCACACCGTCGCGTTCCAATTGTTTCAGCTGTGCCGTAAGCGTCGCCTGCGTAATGTGGGGAAGTTTACGGCGCAGCACGCCGAAACGCATCGGACATTCCTCCCGGATCTTGTTCAGGAGCATCAGCTTCCATTTGCCGCCGATGATATCGAGGGCAATATTCATGTTGCAATTTTTTTCCGGAAAAGCGTCGGAATCTTCATTTGTAATCGACTGATCTGCAATAATAGTATCGTCTGTCATACCTGGTATTGTCTGATAAACTACTTGATTACGAGCGTTGGCCGCCTCACTTTTGGCAGCAAATGAACGCGGACCGGCCATTTCGGGACGCCCTGATCATCCAACAACGCAATGAACCTACAAATTTCAAAATGGCTGCTGCTGGCCATTATTTCCTCTTCGGTATTCCTGTCCGTGATGGATATTTTCATCGTCAACGTGGCTATTCCGCACATCAAAGCCGGCATTCACGGTACCGATAGCGATATCCAGCTCGTGATCGCACTCTATTTGCTGGGCTATGCGATTTTCCTGGTTACGGGCGGCCGGGCGGGGGATTATTTTGGCAAAAAGAAGGTGTTTGTGACGGCCATGCTGCTGTTTGTCGTAACCTCGGCCGTATGCGGGTTTGCACAAATGCCCTGGCAATTGAATGCGGCCCGGTTCTTTCAGGGCGTCAGCGCCGCGTGGATGATCCCGCAGGGTATTACCTATATTCAGGAGCTATTTCCCGGCGGCCGGGAACGGGTGAAAGCCCTGGGCATTTACGGCAGCGTAGCCGGAAGCGCTTCGGTGATTGGCCAGTTTTTGGGAGGGTTGTTGCCGGAAACGGATTCGTTTCTGGAAGGCTGGCGGCTGATTTTCCTGATTAACCTGCCCATTGGCCTGGCAGTAGTGCCCCTGGCGTTTCTTTTCCTCCCCGCCGATCGCCGAAGTGGCCGTAATACCTCGTTTGATCACTCGGGCGTGCTCCTGCTTACGGGCGCGCTCGTGTGCCTTATCTACCCGCTCATACGCGGGCGAGAACTGAGCTGGCCCTTGTGGTGCGTGGCCATGCTGGTTGCAGGAGGCGTTTTGCTCGCGGTGTTTGTTTGGGATCAGAAGCGAAAATTATCGGTTGGTAACCGGCTGCCGCAGCGACGGCTGCCGCAGCATCGGCTGCCGCTACTGGATGTCCGGTTATTTGGCTACCGCGATTTCAATATCGGGATGGCGATCGTGCTGTTCTATTTCATGGTCCAGGATTCCTATTTCCTGATCAACGTCATGCTGCTTGAAACGGGCCTCGGGTTCAGTTCCGCGGAAACGGGCGTACTCTTTGTGTTTCAAGGTGTTGGTTATGTGATCGCGTCGCTGGTTTCACTGCGGCTGGTTCCATTGTTTGGGAAAAAAGTATTGCAGGGTGGCGTGTTGATAATGATCACGACACTGGCGCTGCATATCGTCGTCCTGGCTGGCCCCGAAGCGGACCGGCAGTTGCTTTACCCGATCCTTTTCGCATACGGCACAGGCTGCGGCTCTGTGTTGCCCTCGCTGCTGGGTGTAGGACTCAAAAACATTCCCCTGGAACTTGCAGGGGCCGCTTCCGGCACGTTTTCGACCTTTCAGCAAACCGCCATTGCGCTTGGTATTGGAATAATAGGGGGGATATTTTTTTCCAACCTGGGGCCGCTGCCGGACGTTTCGGATTACATTTCGGCATACCGCGTTGCCACGGTTACCAATATGGTATTGCTGGCGTTGGTTGGGTTTTTCTTGTGGTTATTGCCGGCTGATGAGTCGCTCAAATTGTCTGGCGAGGATTCCCGCCCCATTCAATCGGCACACTGATCGCCGGATCGAATGACTTAGCTCTGCCCGGGCCGTTGCAAGCCCGGGCAGAGCTAAGGTGGCCGTACTGATAGGCCTTCCTATTTCCCGGCAGGCTGTTGCTGCTGTGCCGGTTGTGGTAGTCTGCGTTTCAGCACATCGTCCCAGGTGATGTAGGGATAGATATTGTACTTCTTCGCCTGTTCCTCAAAAAGCGCTTTCAGCTCTTCCAGCTTTTTAGGGTTCTTTTTCGCAAGGTCGATGCGCTCGTTGAAATCCTCGTTGAGGTTGTAAAGCTGCCAATCGTTGTTGTCCGGGTTGGCCACGCTGATGGCGCTCACCAGGTTGCCGGTGATTGCGGTGGTCGGCTTGTAGGCAAACGCGGCTTTCCAACCGTCCTGGTAGATGGAGCGCGACCCGAAAATGTAATAGTACTGCGTTTTGTGGCGCGAGGCGGCCCGGGCGTCATTAATCGAGTAGGCCAGCGATGTGCCCTGGATCGTGTCCTGTTTAATGCCCCGGATCACTTCCGGTGCTTTGATACCCGCTATTTCCAGCGTAGTAGGCAGGAGGTCGATCACGTGCCCGTATTGGGTGCGGATGCCGCCTTTGTCGGCAATGCCTTTGGGATAGAACGCGATCAGCGGGTTACGCGTGCCGCCTTCCGAATGGGCATCCTGTTTCCAGTATTTGAACGGTGTGTTGGCCGCTTGCGCCCAGCCGAGCGGGTAGTTGGCATTGGTACCTTCCGGCGTGCCGATCAGCTCTATTTGCGCCAGGTTGCTCTTAACCTGCTCTGCTTCCGAAAGCGGCGCGGCAATGGCAGCCGCCGACGACCTTGCGATCACACCACCCAATGCACCCTCCTTGCTCGCTCCATTATCGCCGATTACGACGAGAATAAGCGTATTATCGAGCTGATTGATCTTTTTGAGATGACTCACAATCCTTCCTACTTCGTGATCGGTGTAAGTCAGGTAACCGGCATAAACCTCCATGAAACGGGCGTACAGTTTCTTTTCGTCGGCCGAAAGGCTTGCCCATGCGCGAATGTTCGGGTTACGCTCGGGCAGGATTACGTTGGCGGGGATGATACCCTGTTTTTTCTGTTGGGCAAATACCTTTTCGCGGAATTCGTCCCAGCCGCCGTCGAACTGGCCTTTGTAGGGGTCGCTCCATTCCCTGGCTACCTGGTGCGGGGCATGGGTAGCGCCCGGTGCATAGTAAAGGAAGAAAGGCTTGTTCGGTGCCGCTTTTTTCTGGCGGTCGATGAAGCTGATCGCCTTGTCGGTGATCTGGTCGTTGAGGTGGCGGCCATCGGGCGTTACGTGGGCATTGTCCTCCACGAGGTCGGGTTTGTACTGGTCGGTTTGCGAACCCAGGAACCCGAAGAAATGGTCGAAGCCCTTGCCCGACGGCCAACGGTCGAACGGACCGGCATCGGTAGCGTCCTGGTCGGGTGTAAGGCCGTATTTACCGACGGCGAAAGTGTTGTACCCCGCCTCGCGCAGGATTTCGGCAATGGTACCCTTGTCGGACGGAATGCGGCCGTCCCAGCCCGGGAAGCCGAACGACGACCAGGTATGCGAAAACCCACCCTCGTGTACCGAATGCTGGTTGCGGCCCGTAAGCAGCGCTGCGCGGGTAGGGGCGCAAATCGCGGCCGTGTGAAAATTGGTATAACGCAGCCCGTTGTTCGCCAGACTATCGAAAGTAGGCGTGCGGATCACCCCGCCGAATGTGCTTGTCGCGCCGAAGCCCACGTCGTCCAGCAATACCCACACCACATTGGGGGCACCTGCGGGCGCTTTCACCGGGTTCGTCCAGACCTCCTTCGATTCCGCCAGCGTCTTGCCGACTGTGCCCGTAAACGGTTGCTGCTGTTGGGTGATGTTTTGCGCTGCAGCGCGCGACGTGAGGCCAGCCGCCAGCAGCGCCGCGAGCAGTAATTTTTGAGAATGCATATCTAAAATGTTTGATGGAACAGTACCTATTTCCTCTTCTCTTCGAGCGGGTATTTCTTTTCTACTTTATTCAAAACCACAAACAGGGAATCGCGGCCCTCATTGACACCCCGCAAAACGTACCGGCCCGGCGCCGGCTGCTCGTAATGCAGCGTGATGTGCGCCGCGGTATCCACGCGGTTGTACAAATGGAACACCTTGTTGATCGTATCAGCTTTGTAGCCATAGTAGTGGCGACCGATGTTGCCGTAGTATTCCGTTGTCCGTACCGCGTTACGCGTATCGAGCCGGAAGTTTTTGTTCACCTTAATGCTGATGGTATTGAACTTCTCGAAGATCACATTCTCCCACCGCACCGAATCGGTGGGCGAGGGGGCTAAGAGCTGGTTGTTCAGGCGGAACTCGGTAACCTTGTACAGGCCCGTAGCAGAAGCCAGCCCGTCGTCGAGCGGCAACTTGAACGACTTCCCGCTGGCATACAACTGGCCGTAGCTGAAACCTCTGAACAGTACGAAAAGGAATACAAAACCATATTTGAATGCGATCCTGAGGCGGTTCGGCCATTCGTTTCGGAAATGGAAGGCCGGCACGAAGGTGAGGGCCACCGCGCGGTGTTCGATCAGGATCTGGTAGAATTTGCGGCTGTCGCGAACGAGCAGGAGCAGCGATAATGTCAGTAAATGCAGGCTCGTCAGTTCCACCCCGGCATCATACCCGATATTGACGAACCAGATCGGCAGCAGGATCGCGATCATCATCAATGCGCCCAGGGTGGTGGTGCGCCGGAAAAGCAGCAGTACTGTCGCTACCAGTTCGAAAATGCCCGCGAACACTTCGAAAAACGGAGAAACGCCGGTGGTCAGCCAGTACAACTTGCCTGGCGTGAAATCGCCGAGGTTGGTGTTGAGCTGGCTCAGGGTAGGAAAGGGCATTTGCACGGGAAACACCTTCGCCCACGCGAACCACGACATCCTGAGGATGATCCCATACCGGGCTGCGACGTAAAACCAGTAATACAGCTTCTCGAAATCCTTTCGCCGGCGGTCAAGCAGGTTCCAGCCGAACCCGGCGGCAATGCAGATCAGCACCGTGATGAACCACCCCGTATAGTTTTTGCCCTCCTGGCTCGCAAAAAACCACGGTTTGTTTTGCGAAATCACATCCAGCCAGCGGAAAGGGTAATCGTGGACGTTGAACCCGGCATTGAAGTCCTGCCGGTAAAACTCGGGGTTGAAAGGAACGGTACTGATCACCGCGTAAATCAATGCTGCACGCAAGAGGATTTGTTCATACGGCTTCCACGCGGAGGCCGCCAATGGGGTAGAGCTGGACATAAATAAAATGGGTATTTATGGCGCAAATTAGCCATTTTACTTATTAGTCAATTTTGTCTATAAAATAAATAGACTAATATTTCGGGATGTTACCACCAATGCTGATAGAAATGCCCATGCTTAATTAACATTTCATTAACCTTCTTTTGCAAGTCTTTAACAAAGTGCGGAGTAAAAGTTGGTAGGTTTGCGGAAAACCTTGATAGCCAAAAGAAAAATGAAGAACTGCGTACACTTGTTTGCATTGTTGCTGTTTGTTCCCTGCACCTGGTGTAAAGGGCAAAACGCGACGAATCCGCCGAAAGAGGCGGCCAAGTCCGATACCGTGGGTATAGTCAGCGCGTACGGCCCCGGGCACATTACCCGTAACATCATACAGGACCGCAAAGGCAATATCTGGATCGCCGCATTCGACGGGATCTTTCGATACGACGGGAAGGCATTTACCAATATCACCGGTAAGGTAAGTTCGGCCCGTTTCTTTTCGGTTTTGGAGGACCGGAAAGGCAACTTTTGGTTCGGTACTATCGGCTCGGGTGTTTTTCACTACGACGGGAAGGTGTTTCAGCATTTCACGACCGCCCAGGGGCTCGTCGATAACCAGGTGCCTCATATTTATGAAGATAGAAGCGGCAATATCTGGTTCGGGACTTTGAAAGGATTAAGCCGCTATGATGGGAAGGAGTTCAGGAACTACCGGGCGAATTGGGGGCCGCCTTTCACGAGCCTGGAAACGGGAGACCTTCCGCCTGACGACCATGACGATATTAATGCTATCGTCGAGGACAAAAACGGGAAATTTTGGCTTGGCACAAGGGGCAATGCCCGCGTTTACGATGGCAAAACATCTTCGTTGCTTGTCCATAACGGGCAAACGTTTAGAAATGTCCGTACGATCATCGAAGATAGCAAGGGGAATATCTGGCTGGCAGGGCAAGGCGGGCTTTGGCGTTACGACGGCATCACTTTTACGAATATCACCAACGATTTTGTGGGCTATGTCTACGAAGACCGGCAGGGAAACATTTGGACGAGCTCACAAAATGCGGCAAGCGAGAAATGGGGGATTGCCAAATATGATAAAAAGTCTTTGCTGGACAAGAAACCGATCGCGACTAAAATAGCCTCAGAATACGAGATCAACGAACGAATGACTTTCGGCCTTCTGGAAGCGAATGACGGAAGCATCTGGTTTGGCTCGCTGGACGGGGTGTATCGTTATGACGGGAAGGTTGTTAAGGGTTTTAAGGGGAAATAGGGGCTCACCCCGTTTTCTATATACAAAATAGGGCCAGGTAACCGGAAGGATTGCCTGGCCCTGTTTCGAAAGAACGGATATTTACGCATTCCTCATATACGTCTCATTTTGCTTCAAACTGGGTCTCCGGTCAATCTCGCATTCCGGGACTCTTACCTTATATACGTTTTGTCGCAAATATTTGCTAAATTTGCGACAAAACGTATATCGAAAAGTATATGGAAAGTACTGATGATCAGATTATTGATATAGTTAAGCGTTCCCGGAGGGGGGAGGTGCACTTTATCGACCATTTATGAAGCTTACGGTTTTGCAGACGAGGATCAATGCATTGGATTGGTGAAAATGGGTTCAGTTGGATGAATACCCTTTTAAACACACTCCAACTACCGCCGCGATGAGAATAACGTAAGGCTCCGGCAATTTCTTTACATAAATCAATGCAAGCATCGTAACCACCGCAATCAGCGCTGACGGAACATCCACAATAGACCGGCATCCGATCACGAACACCGACCCGACCAATGCACCGACCACGCTTGCGGTAATGCCGTCCACAAATGCTTTGATACTATCGTTTTTGGATATTTTTTTGAAATAGGGCGCCGGGAGTACCGTGAAGACAAAACATGGCAAAAAGACGCCCAATGCGGCGACGGTGGCGCCGGCAAAGCCCGAAACCAGAAAGCCGATGAACCCGACCGTGATCACCACGGGTCCCGGGGTAATCATGGCCACGGCGACGGAGTCCAGGAACTGCTGCTCGCTGAGCCAGCTCATTTCATTCACTACGCCCGCATGTAGAAACGGGATGATCGCCAAACCGCTGCCGAATACAAATGCCCCGGCTTCGGTGAAGAACAATGCGAGTTGCAGGAGCTTGCCGGGATCGGCATTCCAGAAACCTGTTCCGGCGAGTAGTACTATCGAAAGGGGAGTACGGCTACGGTGAAGCCATTTCGGCGGTGCTTTGATCACCATATAGATCAGGCCGAGCAAGATGAAAAGCCACACTTCCTCGCGCTCGGTAATGGCCGTCACTACGGCCATTACCGAGAAGAATAGCCACAGGAGCCATTTACTTTTGATCGCGGCTGTTTCAAGTTTACTTACTGATTTGATGGTCAGCTTGTAGCAACTCAATGCGATGATGCCGATCACTGCCGAACCGACGCCGTAAAACACCGATTGCATCCACGATAACCCGCCAAATTGCTGATAGGCCATCCCCAGCAAAACGACCATGATAAAGGACGGGAGCACGAATGCGAGGCCGGTAAGCGTCGCACCCCAGACGCCGTAGTGTACGTATCCGAGGTAAATGCCCAGTTGTGCGGCCAACGGACCGGGAGCCAGCTGGGCGAGCGCCAGACCTTCTCGGTACTCCTCTTCGCTGATCCACTGCCGATGCTCTACAAGGTCGCGGTGCATGTAGCCGATCAGGGCAACAGGGCCGCCAAACCCGAAAGTGCCTAGTTTCAGAAAATACCTGGTCAATGCCGCCAGGCTGTATGTACGTGCGCGTGTATCGTCGGAAATGTCCATCATTTGAAGGTTCGTTGTCAAGATCGCGTTGCAATGTTAGACAGCGGATATTTCAAAGTATAGAACACATTTGACGGTTTTGTACAGACTTTACTTTTGAAGCTTTTTCGCGAGGCTACCACCCCTTGATCGCCCCTCCCTGGAATATCCGTGCGGCGGCTTCTTCCACTTCTTTCGATTGATACGCTTTTACATACTTTTTGACCTTTTCTTCGTCCTTGTTATCAGCGCGGGCCACGATCAGGTTTACGTAAGGGGAGTCCTTGTCTTCGATCAGCAGGCCGTCGCGGGTGGAAATGAGCCCGGCTTTGCCAGCGAAGTTGTTGTTGATGATCGCCAGGGTTACGTTCGCGTCGTCGAGGGTGCGGGGGAGTTGCGGCGCTTCGAGTTCGAGGATTTTCAGGTTTTTGGGGTTTTCGGAGATGTCGATGACCTTGGGCAGCAGGCCGACGCCTTCTTTCAGTTTGATCAGGCCATATTTTTGGAGCAACAGCAACGAACGGCCGCCGTTGGTGGGGTCGTTGGGGATCACGACGGTGCTGCCGGCTTGGAGGTCGGCGAGGCTTTTGATTTTTTTGGAATAGCCCGCAATAGGGTACACAAATGTATTGCCCACGATGGCGAGCTGGTAGCCGCGTTGTTTCACCTGCTCGTCGAGGTAGGGCTTGTGCTGGAATGCATTCACATCCACGTCGCCGTGGCTCAGCGCTTCATTGGGTACCACATAATCGTTGAATGTAATGAGCTCTACTTCCAGTCCGTATTTCTCCTTCGCCACCTTCTGCGCTACCTGCGCCACTTCGAGTTCGGGGCCGACGGCAATACCGACTTTGATATGGTTGGGATCGTTATCCTGCGCTGCTTTTTTGTTGCAGCCAGCGAGTAATGCGGCACCGAGGCCGAGTAACAGAAGTAAGTTCTTACCGTAATTCATATGATTTGTTTTTGAAATTCAAATACTTGTGTAAACCGGATGCTTTCGCTGCTATCGGTGGTCGACCCTTTTGGAAAGCCTGTCGCCGAGAAACTGGATCACAAAAACCAATGCGATCAGGAGCAGGAGCACGATGTTCATAATCACTGCGTCATAGCCAATGTAGCCGTATTGGTAGCCAATCTGGCCGAGCCCGCCGGCGCCTACGGCACCGCCCATGGCCGAGTAGCCCACCAGTGTGATGAGCGTGATGGTAGCAACATTAATGAGCGACGGTAATGCCTCGGGGAGCAGCACTTTGTACACGATCTGGAATGGCGTGGTACCCATGGCCCGTGCCGCTTCTACGAGCCCGCCGGGGACTTCGATCAGGCTGTTTTCGACCATCCGTGCAATGAAAGGCGCGGCGCCGATGCTCAGGGGCACCAATGCGGCACTCACGCCGATGGACGTGCCGACGACCGCCCGCGTGAACGGGATCATCCATACAATGAGGATAATGAAGGGGATCGCCCTGAAAACGTTGATCACGACGGAGATCGAACTATTCAAAACCCGGTTTTCCAGCACCTGGCCCCGGCGTGTCAGGAACAGGATAATGCCGGTGGGAAGGCCGAGCAGAAAGCCGAAAATGCCGGATACAATGGTCATGAAGATCGTTTCTCCCAGACCGGCGGCCAGGAGCGACACTACTGGATCAGACATAGCCTAATAATTCAACTTGAATGTGATGGTAAATGAAAAAATCGATGGCTTTCTGGTAATGATCCGCGCGGCCGGAAAGCGCGACGAGCACCACGCCGAAATTTTTGTCGCCTACGTGGTCCATTTGCGCGCTGATGATCTTGGTATCGATCTCGAAGAGCCGCGCGGCCTGGGACAGTAACGGTTGGTCGGCGGTATCGCCGGTAAGCCGCAGCCGGAGCAATGGCGACATGCGGCCTTCGTTGATGGCCGTCACCCGTTGCCGGTAATGCTCCGGAATCTCCACATGCAGCGACGCGCTGATGAACGACCGCGCCAGTTCGGTTTTGGGATTGGAAAACACCGTGTTGACGCTCCCTTTTTCCACCACCTTTCCCTGGCTGATCACCGCCACGTCATGACAAATGGATTTCACGACGTTCATTTCGTGCGTAATGAGCAGGATCGTGATGTGCAGCCGGCGGTTAATGTCTTTGAGTAATTGGAGGATCGAAGCGGTGGTGCCCGGGTCGAGCGCGCTGGTAGCCTCGTCGCAAAGCAGCACCTTGGGGTTGCTCGCGAGCGTACGCGCAATGGCGACGCGCTGCTTCTGCCCGCCTGAAAGGCTCGCGGGATAGTCGCCCGCTTTTTCTTCCAAACCGACCAGCCTAAGCAGTTCGGTAACCCGCTCGCGGATCTCGTGTTTCGGTTTGCGGTCCAGTTCCAGCGGGAATGCGACATTCCCGAAAACCGTACGCGACGAAAGCAGGTTGAAATGCTGGAAGATCATGCCTATCTGCCGCCTTTCGAGCGCCAGCTCGCGGTCGGGGAGGGTAGTGAGGCTTTTGCCGTCGATGAACACCTCGCCGCTGGTCGGTTTTTCCAGCAGGTTCACACAGCGGATGAGCGTGCTCTTCCCTGCGCCCGATGTGCCGATCACGCCAAAAATCTTTCCTCGTTCCACTTTCAGCGACACCCCGGCCAGGGCAGTCACTTCCCGGTCTTTCTGTTTGAAAATTTTGGTAACATTCTTTAATTCAATCATGGGTCAAACCGGCATATTCCTATTCGGCTTGCAATGTAATCTATAAAGTCTATGGATTAATATATTTTTTTAAAAAATACTAGGTTGGTAAAATCCAATTGCCTTATTTTGACCATTCGATCAGGCCCGGGAATGCGCGTATATGTATAACCGTTTTGTAGCCTGCCCTTCTTATTAACCACCAGTAAGAATTTTCCGGATAGTCGTATGCCCGTGGTCGGGCAGGGTGCCTCGTTGCGGGCATTGCGGAATTATATTGTTTAACCAAAGTGAAACGGCCGTTGTCAAAATTCTCCGAACGTGCATGATTTAGGTGATTTATCGGACCAGCAGCTCCTGAAAACGTTTCAGGAAGGCTCCATAGCGGCGTTTGAGGAAATCCACCGTCGCTATTTCGGGCGGCTGTATGCACATGCGTTGAAAATGCTGAGCAACACCGCCGATGCGCAGGACATTGTGCAGGAGGTTTTTATTGTGCTCTGGACGAAGGGGGCCGGCATTCAGCTGCATACCGGTTTGAACGGATACCTCTACACCTCCGTACGCAACCGCGTCCTGAACCTGATCGAGCAGGATAAAACGTACCGCCGCCACCTCGACGCGCTGGCGGTATTTCTGGCTGAAACACCGGAGCCGACCGGTAATGCAGCCGATGAAGAGCTGCTATTCGCCCTTTTCGAAGCCGAAATAGACAAATTGCCCCGGAAAATGAAGGAAGTTTTCGAGCTGCGCAGACAGGGGGATTTGTCGTATTCCGAGATCGCCGAACAGCTTTCACTCTCGGACCATACCGTTAAAAAGCAAATCAGTAATGCCATCAAGCTGTTGAGGGACAGGTTTCTGCAATGGAAGTCGCAGCTGGTTATATTATTTTTTTGAAAAAATCTACTACCAAATGCATTCCGTCCTGTCATAGTATCGAATTGCAATTCAAACCAAACTACAATGGACCAGCAGCAGGCCAGGGATTTGTTGACGAAGTACCGGCTCGGACGATGTACGGAGGAAGAGAAGGCGGCTATTGCGCATTGGTACGCCCGTACGGCCCGGGAGCGGCCCGATCTTCCTGAAAACCTCGATCCCGAAGCATTGCGGGAGCATTCGTGGAGAAATATCCTGGCGGCGGTCCGGGAAGAGCACACATTTGAGGCCAGGCTGCGTCCGATGCGCACAATCTATGTGGCGGCAGCCGTGGCAGCCATGCTTTGCATCGGGTTTTTCTGGCTGAATGGAAGCTTCCGGCAATCCGATGCGGAAAGCGCAGCGCATATGGTAACGGCCAGTACGTTGCCCGGCGAGGTGAAAACCTACCGGCTGCCCGACAGTTCGCTGGTAACGCTCAATGGTGGTTCCTCGCTTCGTTTTCCGGGCAAATTCGGGGATGGGGCACGCGAAATTGTGCTTGTCGACGGGGAGGCCTATTTCGCCGTGCAGCACGATGCCGCGCACCCGTTCATCGTGAATGCTGGCCGGACGCGGACGCAGGTGCTCGGTACGGTGTTCTCGGTACGGGCTTACCAGGGCCTGCACGATGTGCGGGTGACGGTCGCGAGCGGCAAAGTGGGCGTACGCAACGCCAGCGGCTATCCCGAAATGCAGACCACCTTTCTGCTCCCCGACGAGCAACTGGTGATCGACAACCGCAACGGCGGTGTACATAAAGAACATGTGCAGGCGCGCGCGCTGGCGGGATGGGTGCGCGGGACGCTGGATTTCAGCAATGAAGACCTGAGAACCATTGCATTGCTGCTGGAAAAGAAATTCAATGTGCCTGTCCGGGTGGAAGGCAAGAGCCTGGAAGAACAGCGGCTTACCGCGCGATTCAGGGCGGAGGAGACGCTGGACGATATTCTCGGGACCCTGGCGATAGCGAGCGGTTTCAGTTACCGGCATGCGGCCGGGCAGGTGCTGATCTCAATGAACGAGCATTAAAAAACGAAAAGATTATGACGGTATTTTTCCGACACAACGGGCATCGGTCCCAATTAATAAGGCTCTGGATAGCCCTCGTCCTGATCCTCGCGCTTTTCCGGCCGGCGTTGGCGGATAGCGAAAAGACGATCAGGGACGTGAAGATCTCCATCCGGGCTGAAAAGCAGTCTTTAAAGGCCATTTTAAACCAAATTGAAGCAAAAAGCGGGTTCGTTTTTATTTATCAAGATAGACTATTAAATCCATATACTAACCTAACTTTCAGCGCGAAAAAAGAGGCGGTTGAACAGGTGTTGAACAAGCTGCTCCGCCAGCGCAGCCTCGATTACGAGCAGCAGAAGGACAAGGTGATCATCCGCGAGGCCCCGAAGCAAACCGGAGAGGCCACCGATTCGGATGAGGCGATCGATCAGGCCATTAACGGCGTGGTGAAGGACGAGAACGGCGACGGGCTGCCGGGTGTGACGATCCGTGTGAAAGGCAGCAACAAGGGCACGCTCACCGATGCCAACGGCGCATTCACGATCTCGGCGGCGGGCAACGAGATACTCATTTTCTCCTACATCGGCTACGTGACCGTGGAGCGGCCGCTCGCAGGCTCCACAACCCTGGACATCGCCCTGAAACCCGACGAGGGGCAACTGAGCGAAGTGGTTGTGACCGGGTATACCCAAACCAAACGCAGCGCGCAGACCGGCGCCGTGACGACCATCGATTCCAGGGATTTTTCACAAGTTTCCTACAACAGTGTGATCGAGAAATTGCAGGGACAGGTGCCGGGTTTGCAGATTTCGAGCAACTCCGGTGTGCCGGGGACTTCGGTGCTCGTGCGGCTGCGCGGCGCTACTTCCATTAAGGCGGGCAACGACCCGCTGTATGTGGTCGACGGGGTTTTTATCAATAATGAAAATTTGCAGGGGCTTTCGCGCGGTATGGGCGGGCAGACGCCCAACCCGCTCTCGGACCTGAACCCGGACGATATCGAATCGGTGTCGGTATTGAAAGACGCCAATGCCACGGCGCTGTATGGCGCCCGCGGTGCGAACGGGGTGATCCTCATTACTACCAAGCGTGGGGCGCGCAATTCGCGTACGAAGGTGAATATCAATGTGGAACAGGGTTTTGCCAAGGCGACCAACCTTTGGCAACTGGTCACAGGCGCCGAACATGCCGAACTGGTGAACCTCGTACACATTAACGACGGCAAAACTTACGCCACGCGCCCGTTCCGCCCGGTATCGGAGGCGATTCCGGGCTTCCCGGCATTCGGTAGCCCGGAGCAGCAGGGGACTTACGACCGGGTAAGCGACATTTTCCGTACGGCTTCTCTGAGCAAGTACACCTTATCGGTCTCGGGCGGTGATGCGCGTACCAATTTTTACCTCGGCGGCGAGTATCAGAACCAGCAATCGACACTCAAAACGCAGGATTTCAAGCGCTATTCCTTCCGTTTCAATATCGACCATTCGATTTTGCCCAATCTCAAAATCGGGACGAGCAATACACTTTCCAGCGTGCCGCGCAGGCTTGTACGGGTAGGGGACGGCCCGGCCGGTTTGTTCCAGGCGGCATTGCATACGCCTACTTTCTATCCTTTTTACAACGAGGACGGCAGCTATGCAAAACCTACTGTTTTTGACAGCCATTTAGCGATCCTCGAAAACTCGGACACGCATTCGGTGAGCTTGCGGAGCATCAATAACGTGTACGCGATCTGGAATATCCTGCCGAACCTTTCCTTCAAATCGTCGTGGAGCAACGATTACAACAACTACCACGAGAAGGCCTATTACAACACCAATCTCGTGTACGGGCAACCTGCGGGCGAGGCAAACGACGTGACGACGATCAAACAATCGCTGATCGCCGAGCAGCTGCTGAGCTATCATTTATCTTCCGCCAAAAGCGAATTTTCGGTCTTTGTGGGTAATACCGTTCAGAAAACGACTACCGAGCGCGCCACACTGACGGGTACTGGTTTTCCCAGCAATCAGTTCAAACGCATTGCTTCCGCCGCCGTGCAGACGGCCTCGTCCACAGGCTCTTCCTATGGTTTGCTGTCGTTTTTTACGGGTTTTAATTATAGTTATGACAACCGGTACAGCATTGACGGGAACATTCGTGCCGATGCGTCGTCGCGCTTCGGTGCCGACCATCGCTGGGGCTATTTCCCGTCGGTGGGCCTGGGCTGGAACATCTCCAGAGAGGCATTCTTTCCCGAAAACAATATCCTGACCGACCTGCGCTTCAAGACCAGTCTCGGCCTGACCGGTAACCAGGACATCGACGATTTCGCCTCCCGCGGCCTTTGGGCGGGCGGTACCAACTACGGCGACCAGCCTGGCATCGCGCCGAGCCAGCTGGCGAACCCCGACCTGAAATGGGAGACCACCCGGCAATACAACTTCGGGTTGTCGGGTGCATTGTTGAAGCAGCGGCTCAATTTTGAATTCAACTACTACGACAAGTTCACCTACGACCTGCTGCTCGACCAGCCGGTGGCGCCCAATACCGGTTTCTCGTCGGTGGTGCGTAATGTGGGCGAGATCAGCAACCGCGGGGTCGAGCTATTGCTCAACTCGGTGAACGTTAGGACTAAGGATTTGGAATGGAGGACCGTGCTCACCGTTTCCCGCAATGTAAACCGCGTGCAAAAGCTGCTGACGCCTATTACGGCCAGCTATGACATGTTCCGCGTGGTGGAAGGGCAGCCGCTGTATTCGGTGTATGCTTACGAGGAGATCGGCCTGAACGCCGAGAATGGCAATGCGATTTACGAAGATGTGAATAAGGACGGCAAGATTACCGTCGATGATCAGCGCATTGTAGGCAATGTGTGGCCGAAGTTCGAAGGGGCTTTCCGGAATGCATTGTCGTTCAAAGGCCTGGACCTGAACCTGAATTTCTATTACAAATACGGCAGTTCGGCTTACAACTACACCGCCTATTTCCTCGAAACGGCCGGTACCCGCGGCGTGACGCGCTCGATCCAGAAAAGCTCGCTGAACTACTGGCAAAAACCGGGTGATACCGGCGTACTGCCCCGCCCGACCAACCTGACCAACCCCGACGGCAGCCTGAACTACTTCCGTACCGGCAACAGCCGCTACCTGGAAGATGCTTCCTACCTGCGCCTCCGGGATGTGACGATCAGCTATAACCTGCCCAAAGGCGTGGCTTCGGCTATTCGCGCGTCGGGTGCGAGGCTGTACCTGACGGCTTCGAACCTGTGGACGCTGACCAATTATTCGGGCCCGGACCCGGAAGTGAATGTGGCCGCCGACAGCCGCAACGGGCTGGTGCAGGGGCTGGATTTTGGTACGCCGCCGCAGCCCAAATCGGTGGTACTAGGGGTGAATCTGAGTTTTTAAATGAATGGTGATGAAAAAAAGAAATATAGCATTGATTCTGGCCGGCCTATGGCTCTCGTCCTGCTCCGACCTGCTGAATACCGAACCGGAGCAGAACATTTCCGACGAAGCGGTGATCGTTGACGAAAAATCGGCGAATACGGCGCTCGTGGGTGTTTACGACGCTTTGCAGGGCTACGCGACCTCCAACATTATCGGTGTGGACCTGGCCTCGGACAACGTGGTCAACTACAATAACCAGAACAACCTGGTGCCCGACCTGACGCCCAACAATGCCGGCGGAGGCTTTTCCGCGATTTATAAGATGATTAACCAGGCCAACTTCATCATAGCGCTCGTGCCGGGTGTGCAGGATGGCTTTTTTACGCAGGAAGAAAGAAACCAGGTGCTCGGCGAGGCGTATTTCCTGCGGGCATTGGGCTACCTCGATCTGGTGAAAACCTATGGGGGCGTGCAGCTGGTACTCACCCCGGCGACCGGCCCGGATACCCACAAGGGCACCAAACGCAGCACCGTTCAGGAAACGTACGTGCAAATCGGTGCCGATCTCGACCAGGCCGAGCAGCTGTTGAAAGAAACCGTGAACCGCACCCGGGCGACGCGGTTTGCTGTGTATGCGTTGAAAGCGCGGTACTTTACTTATTTGCAAAACTGGGAACAGGCTGAAAATTATGCTTCGAAGGTCATTGCGAATGCAGGATTTAAACTGGTAAAACCCTATTCCGCATTCTTCACCGGCAAAACCACCGACGAGTCGATCTTCGAACTTGTTTACAGTACTTCCGATCGCAACTCGTTTTATACCAACTGGCTGTCTCCGGCCGACGGTGGCCGTCACGATTACATTCCGGCGCGCGAATTCGTAAGCCTGCTCCTCGACCCGTCCAAAGGCGGCGCACGTAAAAGCCTTTTGAAACAAACCGCGGAAGGTTCGTGGGACCTGATCCAATATGGCAAGTCCGACGGTTCCAGCTCGGTGTTCATCCTGCGTACCGCCGAACAATACCTGATTCGTGCGGAGGCACGCGCCAGCAAAGCCGGGCCCGACCTCGCAGGCGCGCTCGCAGACCTGAACGCGATACGTACGCGCTCGGATGTGCCCGCATCGGCGCTCACGCCTGCGTCCGGGAAGGAGTCGATCAGCCTGGCGATCCTGGAAGAACGCCGCCTCGAACTGCCTTTCGAAGGGCACCGCTTTGTGGACGTGGTGCGTACCGGCCGTTCGGCGACGATTTTCGGGGCCATCAATGCCAACCGTAAGAACCCGAATTTCAACATTCTGCCCATTCCGCTCTCGGCCATTCAAACCGACGGCGACCTCACCCAAAATCCCGGCTATTAACACTCATTCCTATCCAATATGAAGACTAAACTGTTCTTTACCGCATTGCTCACAGTGACGATGCTCACTGCCTCCCGGGCGCAAACCCCAGTTACCGTCAAGAAAAGCGCTACTACCCGTCACGGCCCGGAGAAGGGCTCGCTGATTATCATCGGCGGAGGCGGGGCGACACCGGAAATCTGGAAACGGTTCGTGCAGCTGGCCGGTGGAAGGGAGAAGGCCAAAATCGTGGTCGTTACCGCAGCTGGCGGCGATTCCGCGGCATTCGATACGAAGTCGGTGGACCTGGTCAAGAAGGAAACGGGGATTGCCAATGTGATTTTGCTGCATACCAGCGACCTCAAAGAAGCAAACAGCGAGAAATTCGTAGCGCCTATCCGCGCGGCTACGGGCGTGTACATCGTGGGCGGGCGCCAGTGGCGCATTGCCGATTCGTACCTGAACACTTTGACCCACCGGGCATTCCAGGAACTCCTCGACCGCGGCGGCGTCATTTCCGGTACTTCGGCGGGGGCCAGCATTCAGGGATCGTTTCTGTGGCGGGGCGATACCAGGGGGGCGCACATTCTCGTGGGCGATCATACCCAGGGGCTGGGTTTCCTGAAAAACTCGGTGATCGACCAGCATTTGTTCCGTCGCAACCGGCAGTTCGACCTCGTGGAATTTGTGAAGAATGCGCCGGAACTGATCGGTATCGGCCTGGATGAGGCCACATCCATCGTAGTACAGCGTGATACCCTCGAAGTGGTAGGGCGTTCCTATGCTTCCATTTACGATTACAATACCATTATCGGCAGCGGTGCGAAGCATGTACAGGGCAACCGCGAAGTTTCGACCGCGAGCAACGGGCCTTTCTTCTTTTTGCATGAAGGGCAGAAGTATGATCTGAAAGAGAGAAAAGTGATCGAAGTGCCGCGCAAGGGAGCGGAAGAACTATCCGGGAACAAGGGGAAGTAAGGCATTAAGGAGGAAGGGCAGGATGGAGGGTTGATGTGTAATTAATTAAATCTGATATGTATGTATTTTACAATTAATGCCCCAAGGTTGAATTGGGGGAAATGTCTGGTTTGGGTGTTTTTGCTGATTATGGGTGGTGCGCAGGGGCATGCCCATGCCGGGCCGGGCGAGCTGACCGGGAAGGTGACCGACAAGGATGGCGCGGCTTTGCCGGGCGTGAATATCCAGATTAAAGGTACTACGCAGGGCACCGTGACCGATACCGACGGGAACTTTCATATCGATCTCACCGAAGGGCAGGAGCTAGTGGTGTCGTTTATCGGCTATGTGAGCCAGCAGGTGCGGCCGGGCAGGCAGAGCAACCTCACCGTGAAGCTGGAAACCGACCAGCGGCAGCTCAACGAGGTGATCGTGGTAGGTTATGGCACGCAGGAACGTAAGAATGTGATCGGTTCCATTGCCAAGGTGGACCCGACCGATGTGAAAAGCATTCCGGTGGGTAGTTTCGACGCCCAGCTGCAAGGAAAAGTCCCCGGCGTGCAGATTACCTCCAACACCGGTGTGCCGGGCGAGGCGGTGACGGTGCGCGTCCGGGGCGCTACGTCGATCAACGGGGATAACGACCCGTTGTACGTGATCGACGGCGTGTTCATGAACAGCAACAGTATGCAAACCACCAACACCGGCGGCAAAGCTACCTCGCCCATCGCCGACAATAATCCCAACGACATTGAAAGCCTGGAAGTGCTGAAAGACGCCGAAGCCACGGCATTGTACGGCTCGCGCGGCGCGAACGGCGTGATCCTGATCACTACAAAAAGAGGTAAATACAACCAGAAAGCCAAAGTGAGCCTGAATGCCTCCTACGGCTGGGCCAAGGCCGCCAAGCTCTGGGATCTCACGACCGGCCCCGAGCATGCACAGCTCGTGAACGAATGGTGGATCAACACCGGAAAGGATACGCCTTCATTAAACAGAACGGAGGGCAACCGCCCGTTCCGCCCGGTTTCGGAAGGAGGCCGCGGGTTGCCCGAGGAGCAAAAGACTTACGATAGGCTGGGGGAGATTTTCCAGACGGCACCGTTGCAGAACTACGACCTCTCCGTATCGGGCGGGACGGCTTCTACCAAATATTACATCGGCGGCGGCTACACCAAGCAGGAGTCGATCCTGAAACCGATTACCTTCAACCGCGCCAGTTTCAAGGTTAACCTCGATCAGAAGATTTCCGACAAAGTGCACGTGGGTGTGAGCAACAGCTTCGCGCGTACGTTCCGTAACCAGGCACGCGCGGGCGACGGGCCTGCGGGAGGGCTTTTGCAGGCCGCATTGCATACGCCCACTTACCTTTCGCCCACGAATGAGAATGGCGAGCTGGTAGGCCGCGCCGGGTTTGATAATGTGACTTTGCTGTTGCAAAACTACGATGTGAAATCCGTGAGCTTGCGGTACATCGGTAACCTGTATGCCGAGGCCGACATTTTGCCTAACCTCAAATTCCGCACGAGTTGGGGGCTGGATTTCAACAATTATGATGAAAACGAATACTGGAATACGTTCCTGATCACCGGTAGCCCGAATGGCTATGCCGCCGCGAACAACGGGCAGGCCACGACCTGGCTCAATGAACAGACGCTTTCGTACCGCCAGAAACTGGGTACGAAGCATACCTTCGGCATTCTGTTGGGGAATACGATTCAAAGCGACCTGAATACCGGTACAGCCGCCACCGGCCGCGGTTTCGCCAATAATTCCTTTAAACTGATTTCCTCGGCGGCTACGACCACCGGTTCGAGCAGCTGGTCGAAGAAGAACCTGGCTTCGTTTTTCTCACGCGTTGACTACAACTATGGCGGCAAATACCTGCTCGATTTCAGCATTCGTGCCGATGGTTCGTCGAGTTTCGGTGCCGATCGCAAATGGGGCTATTTCCCGTCGGTAGGCGGAGGCTGGCGGGTGAAGCAGGAGGAATTTCTCAAAAATGTGGCCGCGATCAGCGATTTGAAGATCCGCGCGAGCTATGGCGTAACCGGTAACCAGAACGGCCTTGGCAGTTTTGCGGCACTGGGTTTGTGGGGCAGCGGGTCGTCGTACCAGGGCAATCCCGGTATTGCGCCGCAGCAACTGGCCAACCCCGACCTGCAATGGGAGCGTACCAACCAACTGAATGCGGGTGCCGATATCGCGTTCTTCGGCGACCGGCTGGGTATCGAGTTCAATGTGTACCGCAAATACACCAGCAATGGGTTGCTGTCGCTCACATTGCCTGCTACCACGGGTTTTGCCAACTACCGCAGCAATACCGCCGAGATCAGCAACAAGGGATTCGAGCTGGCAATCCGCTCGGTGAATTTCCAGAACAGCGCGTTTTCGTGGATCACTACATTTAATGTGGCCCGGAATGTCAACAAAATCGAGAAGCTTGAAAACCCGCTGGAATACGGCAGCCGCAGCCTGATTTTGTTACAGCAAGGCCATCCGTTGTATTCGTTCTGGGTTTACAAACAGCTGTACGTCGATCCGCAGACGGGTAATACCGTTTACGAGGATGTGAACAAGGACGGCAAGATCACCGTGGCCGACAGGCAGATCGACGGGAGTATCTGGCCCAAGTTCTTCGGCGGGCTCACCAACACGGTAACCTACAAAGGCTTTGATTTGAATGCGTTCCTGGCGTTTAGCTATGGCAACAAGGTTTATAACCACAACAAGTTCTTCGGTGAAGGCGGCGGTGCCCGTGATGCGGCGCGCGTGATTTTTGCGAGTAACAATGCCCGCTGGCAGAAGCCCGGCGACGTGACCGACGTGCCCCGGCCCGACGGCGTGAATGTCAACAACTACCGCGATGGCGGCAGCCGCTGGCTGGAAGACGGTTCGTTCGTACGCCTGCGTAATCTGACCGTCGGTTACACGGTTCCGGTGCGCCATGTCAGCTCGCTCCGCATTTACGCGACGGCCAGTAACCTTTTTACCATTACTAAATACACCGGCCTCGATCCTGAATCGAGTGCGTCGAGCGCACAGAACGAGCAGGGGATCGACCTCGGTACACCGCCGCAGCCCCGCAGCTTTCAACTGGGCTTTAACCTGACTTTTTAATGATTGACAATATGAAAGCATTCAAATACATCCTGCCGCTTTCCCTGCTCATCGGGCTTGGCGCCTGCAACAGTTTCCTGGACGTGCAGCCGCGCTCGTCCATTTCCGACGCGCAGACGATCGTGGATAAGGCTTCCGCCGAAACAGCGATCAACGGCGTTTACGATTCGTTTCGCGGGTATTACAGTATCAATTTCCAGTCGATCGGCTATTTGTCGGGCGACAACATCCAGTGGACGGGGTCGCAGTCGCAGATCCAGGAGTTTATCAACCACCGGGTAAATGCCGAAAACTCGACCATATCCTCGGTTTGGAGCGGCATTTACAGCACGCTCAACCGCATTAACCATGTAATTGAGAAGGTACCCAACGTACAGGACCCGCTGCTGACAGACGCTTTGCGGAAGAAGATCATCGGCGAAGCCTATTTCCTACGAGCATTGGCCTATTTCGACCTGGCGCGCATTTGGGGCGGCGCTCCCATTGTCACCAAACCGACCGCCACGCCATCCGATAACCGCGGCATCGAGCGCGCCACGCAGGAGCAGGTGTACGAACAGGTGCTGGCCGACCTGAATGCCGCCGAGCCGTTGCTTCCGGCTACTACCGACCGTTTTCGGGCTACCCAAAAAACGGTTTGGGCATTGAAATCGCGGTATTACTTGTACCGGAAAGACTACGCGAAAGCAGAAGAATATGCGACGAAAGTGATTTCGGATGCCGCCAATTATCAGCTGGTGAAACCTTATAATGCATTCTTCGCGAACGATGCGCGGGGTACGAGCGAGTCGGTATTCGAGATTTTTTACAGTGTGAATGAAACGAATGGCCACCGCGGGCAATGGCAGCCGCAGGAAAAGGGCGGTACGCGGCAATGGGCACCGAATGATGCTTTTGTGGCACTGGTCAACGACCCGGAGGTCGGCGGCAACCGCAATACGCTTGTGGCGAAAGATAACCAGGGCCGTTGGTACGGCAATATGTACTACCGCAGCCCGGCTACCGACCCGACGTTCGTGATCCGCATCGCCGAGCTGTACCTCATACGTGCGGAGGCGCGGGCGCAGACGGGTGCCCTCGCGGGCGCGCTCGCCGACCTGAACGCGATCCGCGAACGCGCGGGGATTTCCAAAAGTACCGCGTCTACGACCGATCAACTGCTGCTTGCGATCGAGAACGAACGCCGCATCGAGTTCGCATTGGAACCGCACCGGTGGTTTGATCTCGTGCGTACCGGCCGCGCCGCAGCCGTGCTGAATGTGACCGACCCCAACCGCCTCTTGCTGCCGGTTCCGGCCGAGCAGTTGCTGATCGATAAGGCTTTGAAACAAAATCCCGGCTATTAACCCTGAACCTATGGCACAAAATACCGTTTACCCGCACCCGGCGTCGCGACGTACGGGTACCGCGACGCCCGACGCTTGGAGCGCATTTGAAAAAGCGCTATTCCGTGTCGCATTCATTTATTTCGCTATCCAGAGCATCCCGCTGGACTGGAAGTACTACCGCCGCGTTTCCCAGATCGACTGGCTGAACCTGACCTACGGCGATATTTTCGACCTCGCTCGGTATCAGCCGAGGTTTTTCGGCGAGGCCGACACTTTTGCCAATTGGCTGGTGGTACTTGTGATCGCCATCGCGGGAGCGGTCGTGTGGGGTAACCGGGATAGGGACCGGCGCGACTATAATCAGCTCTATTACTGGCTGCGTGTGATTGTGCGCTACCGTCTGGCGGCCGGGCTGATCGCCTACGGTTTTATCAAGTTTTTCCCGTTGCAGGCCCCGCTGCCATCGATCAGCAATCTGAATACGGCCTATGGCGATTTCACTGCCTGGAAACTGTTTGCCATGAGCCTGGGCGTGGTACCGGGTTATGAATCGTTTCTGGGGTTGGTGGAGCTGCTGGGCGGCCTGCTTTTGCTGCATCGCAAAACCACCACGATCGCGACGCTGATTATCATCCCGTTCACGGGCAATGTGTTTTTCTCCAACCTGGCCTACGAAGGCGGAGAATATGTTTACAGTTTCTACCTGATCGTGCTGGCATTGTTCCTCTTCGCATTCGACGCGAACCGACTTTACCGGCTGCTGACCCTGGAAAAACCGACTGTGCCGAACCTGGTCAGGCCGGATTTGAGCGATACGCGGTTGAAATTCGGGCGTGTCGCATTGAAGGCGGTGTTCGTCCTCTTCTTTGTGGTGATTTACGGTTCCAAAACTTACGCCGGCTACCATTCCAATCCTTATCAATACCCTTCGAAGCCGGGCCTCGCCAATGCTGCCGGGCTTTATAATGTGGCGCAATTTGTGGTCAATGGCGATACGCTGGCCTACTCGCCGCTGGATTCTGTGCGGTGGAAGGATGTGGTGTTTGAGAAATGGTCGACGATCAGCATCCGTTCGGCGAGGCCGAAGGAGATCGATGCTACGAATGTGGAGCAAATCCATTTCGACGATGCCAGGCGAAACTTCGAATTCGCAGGGTCGGGGGGGCGGAATTACTACGGTTACGAGTTCGATGAGAATGCCAAGACATTGAAGCTCACCAACAAGGTGAATGTTGCGGATCAGTTTCAGCTCCATTACAGCCGTCCCGATAGCGCCACGATCCTGCTTTCGGGCATTGCCGGCAGCCGGGATTCCTTGCAGGTGGTTTTGAAAAAAATCGACAAAAAATACCTGTTCGAGGAAGTGAAGAAGGTGGGAAGAAGGGGAGAGTTCAAATTGTAAATCAAAACATTAGAAATATGTCAACGATCAGAGCAAGCGCGGACGACGAGCTGACCCTGGCTGACGAGGCCGCCGGGCAGGATACGGGGCGCACAACCAGCCACAACTGGCCCGAATGGCAAAAGGTCCTTTTCCGCATCGCATTCGTGTTTTTCCTGGCGATGTCCATTCCCAACAGCGCCGGGTGGTATACCGATCTCGTCACTTTCGACTGGACGCGCCTGCATTACCGCGACGTGTACGACATTGCCCGCTTCGGCTCCGGGCTCGATTTCTTCGGCCGCACCATTTTCGGCAGCCAGCTCGAAGGTTATGCGGCGTGGGTGATCACCGCATTGGCAGCCATTGTGGCCGGGCTCATTTGGACGGCGGTTGTAAAAGTGATCAGGCGGGAGCCGAAAGAGTACAATCTGCTCTATTACTGGATTCGCGTGGTAGTGCGGTACCGGGCCGGGATCGGCATTATCGGGTTTGGCTACACCAAACTGATGCCTACCCAGATGCCGTACCCGTCGCTGGGGTTGCTGAATACCCACTTCGGTGATTTTACATTGCAGAAAATCTACTGGCTTTCCGTCGGCATTGTACCCTGGTATCAGGTGTTTGCCGGTGTGGTGGAGCTTACGGCGGGGATCTTGCTTTTTTTCAGGGGCACTACCACGTTGGGGGCGATCCTGCTGCTGGGTGCATTGGGGGATATTGTGTATGTCAATTTCGCCTACGATGGCGGGGTGCATGTGTACAGTTCCTATTTCGTGCTGCTGGCTGCGTTTTTGCTGATCAAGGATATTCCAAAAATCTGGAACCTGCTCATTCTCGAACGTTTCACGGTTCCCGAGCGCTTTTACCCGGTATTCTCTAAAAAGTGGCAGCAATATGCCCGCTATGGTTTGAAAGCCGGTGTGTTCGGATTATTCGTATTCTATTTGTTTTACCTCCAATATGTGAATTTCAAATACGATCCATACAAACAGCCCTCGACAGCCGGCGTGAAAGCGCTGCGCGGGAACTACAACGTGACGGAGTTTAAAATCAATAACCGGGAGATAGCCTATTCGCCGACCGATACCGTGCGATGGCAATGGGCGACGTTGGAGAACTGGACGACCTTGACTTTTAAAGTAAACAAACCTACACCGCTGGATCTTTCCAACGGCGGCGGGGCTCCGATGCGCGATGTGGGCCGTACTTTCGAGCTGACGGGCACCGGCGGCGGCCAGCGCGTATTCCATTACCTGGCCGATACCCTCGAACACACATTGTACTTGCAGGATAAATATGCCCGAGGCGGCCCGCGCGACGGCGTCGGGCAAGAGCAACCGCGGGAGGCGAGAAGGAGAGATCCCGGCCAGGCAGCGGAAGGCAACAGTGCACGGGCACGACGAGCAGGCGGTACTGAACGCGGCAATGGGCGCGAAAGCAACGATAACGGGAGCCGCAGCTGGATTAGTAAGGCTGCACTGGCCAGGATAGGGGATGAGAACAAGATGATCGACCCGCTGGGGCAGTCGGCCCGTCGTGACCGCGAGTTTGCCGCCAAGCCACGTCGCGACAAGCGCAACCGTATGATCCTTTCCTATTCGACGACCGATGGTTCGCGCGTGATTTTGAAAGGTGTTAATGAAAAGAAAGATTCGATTTACGTGGTTCTGGACCGGGTCGAGAGGCCTTATGTCCTGGCGAAAAGTACACTCAATGCAGGGAAGTACGATTAAGTTCATCAGCGGTGCGTTGGTGGTCGTGGCGGTATCGCTCGCGGCCACCAGCCCGAAAATCAGCCGGCAGCACCCAGGTGTGTTGTCGGCTGATACCCTTTCACAGCCGTCCCATTTCGGTTTTGGCCGGCCAGCCACGGCAGCGGAGATCGCCTTGTTGGATATCGACGTCCGTCCCGATGGCCAGGGTTTACCCAAAGGCGAGGGTAATGTAGCCGAGGGCAGGGCCATTTTCCAGCAAAAATGCGCGGCCTGCCACGGGGCTACCGGCACCGAAGGCCCCAATGACCGCCTGGTGGTAGGCGACACCACCCAAGGCGGTGCCCGGAGGGTTAAAGCCATCGGTAACTACTGGCCTTATGCCACCACGGTTTTCGACTACATTCGCCGCGCCATGCCCTTCAACCAGCCGGGTTCGCTGACCGACGAGGAAGTGTACAGCCTCACGGCCTACCTCCTGCATGCCAACGGCCTTCTCGCGGAAAATGCCCGCCTGAATGCCAAGACCCTTCCCAAAATCAAAATGCCCGCCCGCGACCGTTTCATTCCCGATGACCGGAAAGATGGCCCTGAAATCCGATAACATGCAGCAACCTGACGATAGAAAACCAGCTTCCGGGAAGATCAGCCGGAGAAATTTGCTCGCAGGCGCGGCGGCGGCCTCCATTGTGTTGGTACAAACTGCCAGCGGCAAGGCGTTCCAGGCCGCATTGACCGCCTCGGAGCTTGCCGACGATCCGACCAAAGCCCCCGGTGTGCCGCCGGGGGCTTTGGGTACGCGTTCGCCCTTTGAAAAATCAGTCAAAATCTATTCCGAAACCTCCTCGCGTACGCCTTTGCAGGATTTGCATGGCATGCTCACCCCCTCGGACCTGCATTATGAGCGCCACCACGGCGGCGTTCCGGCCATCGACCCGGCGAAACATGAGCTGGTGATCCACGGGATGGTCGACAAGCCGATGGTTTTCACGCTGGCCGATTTGAAAAGGTTTCCCTCCGTTTCGCGCATTGCGTTTCTGGAATGCTCGGGCAATTACCGCGGCAGCAACGACGGAAAGATTCGCCCGCAGGAAATTTGCGGCCTTACGAGCCAGAGCGAATGGACAGGCGTGGCATTATCCACCATTTTCCGCGAAGTGGGCGTGAGCCCGAAAGCGAGCTGGTTCCTGGCCGAAGGCGGCGATGCGGCAGTAATGACCCGCAGCATTCCCGTCCACAAGGGCTGGGATGACGCGATCATCGCTTACGGCCAGAACGGCGAGGCCATCCGACCGGAACAGGGATACCCGATCCGCCTTTTCCTGCCGGGCTGGGAGGGGAATGCCAATGTCAAATGGCTCCGCCGCATCGAGCTGGCCGATGCGCCTTTTATGACCCGCGAAGAAACTTCCAAATACACCGAAGCGGTAGGCGGCGGCAAAATCCGCCAATTCAGCTTCACGATGGACGCCCGTTCCATCGTCACCTATCCATCATACCCGGCCAAAGTCGAAAAAGGCTGGATCGAAATCCGCGGCATTGCGTGGAGCGGCAGGGGCAAGGTAACCCGCGTAGAGGTGAGTACCGACGCCGGCAAAACCTGGCAGCACGCCGCATTACAACAGCCCGTACTCGACAAAGCGATCACCGCATTCCGGCACCTCTGGCATTGGGACGGCAACCCCACCGAAATCATGAGCCGCACCGTGGACGAAACGGGATACATGCAGCCATTTTTGAAACAATTGATGGCAGCCCGCGGGGGAAACATGGGGTATCATTTCAATCCTGTGACGGCGTGGTATTTGCAGAAAGACGGGCAGGTGTTGTTCAGGGGGACTTGACAACCTGCACGATATGCATTCGGCCGTACTTTTTTGATATCTTGTGCCCGGGTGTATATCAAATATCATGAAAATCCACATCATGGGCGCCTCCTGTGCAGGCTCTACTACTTTGGGAAATGCATTATCGGCAAAACTGGGAACACCTTATTTCGATACCGATGACTTTTTCTGGGAACGCTCAGACGTGCCTTATACGGTGCGCAGGGATGCGCCTACGCGTAACGCGATGCTGCAAGAGGCGATTTCACGAAATGATAGCTGCATTGTCGGCGGATCACTGATCAGTTGGGGAGAGGAGTGGCTGTCGATGTTCGATCTGGTGGTTTTTCTTTACGTCCCGAAGGAAATCAGGATGCTGCGCCTCGTGGACCGCGAAATAGAACGGTACGGCGACATTATTTACACCGACCCTGAAAGAAGCCGCCTTTTCCGGGAGTTTTACGACTGGGCTGCGAAATACGATGATCGGGACTTCACCGGGCGGAATGTGGGGATTCATGAAGATTGGTTGAGGAAGGTTAAATGTCAGGTGACTGAAATTCGTGGGGATACTACGGTGGCGGAGCGGGTCAGGAAGCTGGAAGGGCTGATTGGAGAAGTACAGCGATAGGGTCAGGCATTGCGCAGTTTTTGATCTAAAAAACCACTAACACTTGGAAAAGGACGCGAAGACTACAATCAAAACTTACAGTTTCAATTTCAACCAGATTGAGCGGTATTTTCTCATGGCCCCGACCGATGAGGATTTGCAACCCGTTTCGGATCGTACATTTTCGGACCTGGACCTGGAAGATGTTTTCCAATTTATCGATCATGCAGCATGATACCATCCATTTCGATTTTCGATTTAGCCCGACAACTATCCCGGAGTAGCCGTCACGATCCAAGTCTTGGGACTTGTAAGTTTTAGGCACGTTTGCTTCGTGGCCAAGTCAGGGAAAGTCCACCGGCGTTCACAGCTCAATATGTCTATTTCACAAGCGACATTGTCCACTTCGGTTATTTGCTGATCGGTTGGGGTATCGAGCGCCAATACTTTTGAGGAATCAATAAAAAACTCAAATAGTATCAGAATGAAGACAAAACTGACCGCCCTGATGGGTAAGACATTGATGGGCGCGCTGATGTTAGCCGCTGCACCTGTTTCTGCCCAAAATGCCTCCGGAGATGGGGCGTCTGCGATCCGTCCCTACCACGTCAATGTGCCGGAGGAAGCCGTCGCAGACCTCAAGCAACGCGTATTGAATACCAGATGGGCTGAAAAAGAAACGGTGACGGACCGTTCCCAAGGTGCACAACTGGCCAAAATGCAGGAGCTGGTCAAATACTGGGGCGCTGGTTACGACTGGCGCAAGGCCGAAGCCAAACTAAATGCTTTCCCGCAATTCGTTACCAACATCGACGGCATAGATATTCACTTCATCCATGTTCGCTCCAAAAACCCGAAGGCATTGCCCATGGTGATCACACACGGTTGGCCGGGTTCGGTATTTGAACTGATTAAGATTATTGAACCACTTACTAACCCCGAAGCTTATGGCGGCAAAGCGGAAGATGCTTTCGATGTGGTTATCCCTTCTATGCCCGGATACGGTTTCTCGGGCAAACCGACGGGTACCGGCTGGGGAGCCGATCGCATTGGGCGTGCATGGGATGTGCTGATGAAACGGCTGGGCTATAAAGCTTATGTATCCAGTGGGGGCGACTGGGGATCTGTTGTGGCCGACCGCATGGCTGCGCAAAAACCCGAAGGCTTGTTGGGCATTCACGTGAACATGCCAGCTACTGTTCCGCCGAAGATCGCGAAATTGCTGGCCAGCGGCAGCCCCGCTCCCGCGAACCTTTCCGCCAAAGAAAAAGCTGCGTATAATTCCCTTAATCATTTGTACACAAGGGGTGGGGGCTATGCGGGTATCATGGTAACCCGCCCGCAAACGATCGGTTACAGCTTGTCCGATTCGCCGGTAGGGTTGGCCGCATTCTTCTACGACAAATTTGCGGATTGGACATTTAGCGGCGGTGATCCTGAAAAGTCGCTTACCAAAGATGAAATGCTGGACGATATATCGCTGTACTGGCTGACGAACACCGCCACTTCGGGCGCGCAGCTCTATTGGGAAAATAATGCCAATAATTTTAATGCGGTAGACATCTCTATTCCTGCTGCCATCACCGTCTTTCCGGGGGAGATATACCAGGCACCAAGAAGCTGGGCGGAAAAAAGCTATCACAAGCTCATCTATTTCCACGAAGTAAGCAAAGGAGGGCACTTCGCTCAATGGGAAGAGCCGCAATTGTTCGCCGAAGAACTACGTGCTGCATTCAAATCGCTAAGACAAGAGAAGATTGCAGGTAAATAGTTGTCTATTCTTCCGATTCGAGTATTTAAAGATCAATTGATTCATTGGCCGCCTTGGCGATACAGCCCTGTCCCATCAATGATCCGCAAGAGTTGCCACTAGGTCCATTCTGTCCAACATAATAAAGCCATGTCGGCAACTCTTGTATGACCGTAAGATGAATTTTTTTATGCCGATTCGTAAAAATTATTTTTAAAAACAACACCAATAATGCCACCTCGGCTAGTTAGCGAAAAATCATTAACTAGCCGACGTGGCAATTAACATATGGCCCAGCTTTTTTCATTTCAATCAACGCGATCCACCATCTGACAAATGCGACTATTCCTTGTATAGTAGCGCTGTCTGCGGATCGTAACCAGCTGCAATGGTACTTACCAAAGAAGGTGGGGTCAATACGTCTACATGGCTATTCAAAAAAAGACTTGTAGGTTCGTAACCAAAGGGCGTCCACAATTTTAATAATCGGGAAAGCCATCACTGACAGCATAACTTTCGTTAAATTTGAATCTTTTTTTGACTAAAATCTCCGGTCGGCCGGGGCAATAAGCTGCATATTTTGAATACAGGCTTAACGGAAAAGGATTCTTTCATTCATTATTTTGACGGAGCACCCGGGGACTTTCCGCTTCCTGAAAAGTTTACTTTCCCGTTTCACTATCAGCCGCACGCGATCAGCTTGCTGGCCGTCGAAAAGCTGCAATCACATTTGCAGGTACAACAAAACTGGGTACATAATTTTGGTCTATCGGCCAGTGAAGAAACCGTTATCGGCAAGATGTTCGGTGTACTGGTGGTACTGACCCCGGACGGCAGGATCGGTTACCTGTCTGCTTTTTCGGGTAAACTGGCAGGCAGCAATCACCACGAAGGGTTTGTGCCCCCGGTTTTCGACGGATTGGCCGACGGTGGGTTTCTCAATGCTGGAATGCACGAACTTTCCAATATCAACGCCCAGATCAGGACATTGCAAACGCGAAAGCCCGAAGGTTTCGAACAGGAAATACGATCATTGAAAACAGCGCGGAAAATACATTCAAATAGCCTTCAAAACGAGATTTACGACCAATACCATTTCTTAAACCAGGCGGGGGAAGAGAAAAGCCTGCGCGCCATCTTCGAAGCGGCCTCATACAAAAATCCTCCTGCGGGTGCCGGCGAGTGCGCCGCACCCAAAATGCTGCAGTATGCCTTTCGGCACCGCATGAAACCCGTGGCGATGGCTGAGTTCTGGTGGGGCCAGTCCCCCAAATCCGATTTTTGGAAACACCGGCATTTCTATCCGGCCTGTCGCGAAAAATGTGAACCTATACTAACGCATATGCTTGCCGGAATGGAGCTGGAAGACGCGCCCTGACCCAAGACTCTCCCCATTATACGCAACGCAGGGAAATACGTCGATCCGCTAGATAGAAGGCTTGGGGTGTTTTGAATAAAGGATAGCCAGCCTAATTTAGGCGACGGGGCGCGACAGCAAATTTCATACATTTCTAAACTTTAATTCAGCAACTAACATTGCGCCGACCGATGCGAAATTCTTAGCGTGTTTTGAGTTACCACCCTTTTATTTCAAATAAGAATTACCTTTGCATCGGAATTCTTCATAAACTCCATAAATGCACCGCGTTAAGTGCCTGTGACCTTCTAACATATCGCCCATCCGAGCTGTCAACCGACAGCTTACTTGCAATTGTTTAATTCACTCAAGAATGCAGGCAACTTGTAGGATGGTATCGCTGTACCTATCCGACTGTTGTTCGCTATCCAAAAGCAAATTGCTTTGGACCAAACGCGTGATGCTATGGAATCAAGAAAATACGAAAGGACATATCATTTACCCTGGTCGCCAGGTACAACCAGCGACGACAAAGTTCAAACGGATTACTGGCAATATTTGAGCCGGATGAACCAAATTGTTTTTACCGAAAAGCTCGACGGGGAAAACAACTGCCTGAGCCGTTATGGCGTTTTTGCCCGCTCACATGCTGCTCCTACAATTTCCCCTTGGACTGCGCGGCTGCGGGAAAGGTGGGCGCATATCAAAGATGATCTGGGTGAGCTGGAAATATTCGGAGAGAATGTGTATGCGGTGCACTCTATTGAATATACGCGACTCGAAGACTATTTCTTCGTATTTGCAGCCCGATACCTGGATCAATGGCTGGATTGGGAGGAAGTGTGCTTTTACGCAGATGCGCTCGGCTTACGAGTAGTACCGGTTCTGGGCGACTTATCCGTACCCACGGATGAGCAAACGTTCAAAAATATGGTGCTGGAATTTGCCGGCTCGGAAAGCCTGTTTGGGTCCGTCGATGCGAATACCGGACTGCCTTGCAGCCGGGAAGGCGTAGTCGTGCGCGATTTCTGCGCCTTCCCTGTCGGGCAGCTATCGACACATGTGTTGAAATACGTCCGCAAGGATCATGTGCAGACCTCTGAGCACTGGACGCGCAACTGGCGGCCCGCCAGACTTATTCATTATTATTAGCATCAAGGAAATGAAAGAACTGTTATATAAAAATTGGGAAGAGCTGGCCGGGCGTTACGACTGGATTGCTGACATGCACGGCGTGCCGCAGGATGCGGTCCACCATGCAGAGGGAGATGTGGCAATCCATACGCAAATGGTACTTGAAGCATTGACAGGCCTGAATGATTACAAAGACTTACCGGACGAGGAGAAAGCAATATTGTGGACTGCGGCGCTCTTGCATGATGTAGAGAAGCGCAGCACGACCTATCAGGAAACAGACGGAAGCATTGTTTCGCCCGGCCATGCCAAGAAGGGGGCATTGACTGCCCGGCAAATTTTGTTCAAACAATCGGATGTTCCGTTTGCAACCCGGGAGCAGATTGTCGGGCTCGTCAGGCACCACGGTTTGCCGCTCTGGCTGTTTCATAAGCCTGATCCGCAGAAAGCGCTTTTGCAGGCGTCGCTGGAAGTAAATACTAAGCTGGTGGCAATCCTGGCCAAAGCGGATGTGCTTGGTCGTATTTGCAGCGACAGGCAGGAGCTCCTTGACCGGATAGGCCTTTTTGAGGAGTATTGTCGGGAACAACGATGCGCTGACCAGGCATTTTCCTTTGCTACGGATCTGTCCCGCTTTCACTACTTCCATACTGAGTCTGCTTCGCCAGACTACGTTCCGTTCGATGACACGACTTGTGAGGTAACACTGATGAGCGGCTTGCCAGGGATGGGAAAAGACAGCTATATCAGCCAGCATTTGCCGGGGCTTCCGGTCATCAGTTTGGATGAAATCCGGCAGGCATATAAGATTAAACCCGAAGATACTTCTGCTAACGGTTGGGTAGCCCAACAGGCGAAGGAACAGGCGCGGGTATACCTGCGTGCGAAGACTGATTTTGCCTGGAATGCGACCAATATTTCGAGACAAATGCGGAGCCAGCTCATCGAATTATTCGCGTCTTACCGCGCCCGCGTAAGGATCGTTTACATCGAGCAGCCCTATAAGCAATGGAAGCTTCAAAACGGATCGAGAGAAGAAATGGTGCCTGCCAAAGTATTAGAAAGGATGCTGGCCAAATGGGAAGTCCCTAAGCTGCACGAAGCGCATTCACTGAAATATGTGGTGGCCGAAAGGGCCACTCGATAGGCATTAAAAGACACGGTCGTTTAGGTTTAATAACTATTCCTTGACCCCTACAACTTGTATGCCCATCGGAAAATACACGGTGATAGTTTTGTTTTCTCCTTTTGCAGAACCTGTGAATACCGCCGTTAGTCCAGCTTTGGAAAAGAAGGTGTTGGAAGACTCAGCAAGTAAATCCATCTTGGGAGTACCGCTAAGCTGAATCTGTAATTGATTTTTGTTTAATGAGAGGTTGAAAACTGACCCTGGTTTGATGAAATCATGCTTCGAGGTGATTTTATATGTACCGACTTTTTCCTTCAATGCCTCAACTGGGAGATCAACCGGGGATTTAATAGGAGGGATAATGGACTTCTGGTCAAAAAAGTACTTTCCTAATTCATCCGGCGAGTAAGTGGAATTGTTTAGAATTACGATTGCCCTCCTGGTTTTTGTACTAAACCCGGCAAAGGTCCTGTAACCGCCTGTCCCTCCTGAGTGCCAGACAATCGTATCCCCACGAACGAAGGTAAAATGCCAGCCCAGCCCGAATTTAGTGTTTTCATTCACGTTATAAAGCGGTTTTTGGGTAAGCTTCATCGCTGGCAACAGCTTGGAGTTGGTGATGCCCATCTGGGCTTTCAGATAACGCATCAGATCCTCGGCGCTCGACCTGATGCCACCGGCGCCTACCATCGCATCTAAATCCCAATGATTTACACGGGATCTGGCCACATGTCCGCTCGTTAGAAATTTACTGGTGTTTAAAGTGCTGGTCTGCTGCATGGCAAGCGGTTTACAAATGACTTGTTGGAGGAGGGTCTCATAAGACTCTCCCGTAAGATTTGTTTCTGCCACGCCAAGCAGGCCAACCGCCAAATTCGAATATTCATACTTATGGGTCAGCCTTCGGGATCGAATGCTGTCCAGAAAGGTATACATGTCCTTAACCGAGTAGTCAGCGTAGGGATTCGTGGAATCCTTTGGGGTGAAATTATCGGGCATTCTGGGTAGTCCCGATGTATGAGAAGAAAGATCGGCCAGGTTGATTTTTCGATCGCCTACAAGCGGCATTCTGACTGAATCCGGGAGATATTGATCTGCCGGGTCATCTAATTTTATTTTGCCCTTTTGAACCAGATCCGCCAGAAGCAGTGCGGTAAATGTCTTGGAAATTGAGCCGATTTCGAACACAGACTGCCTGGTTATCGGGGTGTTACGCGTGGTATCCGAAAACCCGTAACAGAAATAATCCTCCTTGCCGTTATCGTAAAATGCAATAGCAGTCCCAACCAAAAAGCCATTGTCAACACTACGTGTCTGATAGGTGGTTATGGTATTTTTTACATTTTTTTGATCGCGCTCCGTGCAACTGGTCGCAAGAATAATAAGTGAAACGTATGTGATGTATAAAGCTTTGTTAATTTCAAGTTTCATAGCCTAACTAGTAGCAAACAGTTGGATCATCGGTAGTTAAAAGTGTATACCCACCGGTATCTATTTAATGTTGTTTAGTTAAAATATCTTAATCGCTAATATTGCATTGCCAACCTCTTTCAAAGAATGTATGAGCCGCATTTCTATATTGACCATTTGCTTTCTACTCCTTCCGATCTTTGGATGGAGCCAGGTAGATACACTTCACGTTTTTTACGATGCAGATTGGAAGGAGGTTACCAGCTTAGAAGAAGCAGAATATAAGAGATCCGCTTATCAAAAAGACGGCGTTTGGCATGTGGAAGATTTTTACAAAAACGGAAGATTACAAATGTCCGGAGCTTTTGCTGACAAAGAGATGGAGCGGCATCATGGGACATTTCAATGGTTTTATCCCAACGGAAAACTGAAACAAAAAGCTGATTATGCAAATGGGATACAAGTAGGTGAAGATTTTCTGTATTACGAAAATGGACAATTGGATACCTACTACAAATTCGATATCCATGGTAAGCTTTTAGAACAAGCCCTCTATCGGGAAGATGGGAGTAAGAGTGTTATAGCAGAGGCCGAATTTCCCGGCGGCGCAAAGAATTTACGTAAGTATATCAAAAAGAATCTACGCCATACAACGCCACCCGCTAACGGACAAGTACTGGTGTCATTCGTGGTGAATACTGACGGATCAATCTCTGACATTGAAACCTTGGAATGGTCTGCTCCGGCATTTGTTTATGAAGCTGTTCGCGTTGTGGAGGCTATGCCCAAATGGCAGCCGGCGATGAGGGATCAAAAAACTCCCGTACGCATAAAATATAATTTGCCGCTTATTTTTCGCCCTTAACCGTACACTTACGACTTCGATCGTCTTAGTTACTACTGAACTAAGTTAGGTTTCGGAATTGCTTTTTTAGGTGCGTGCCATTTCACCGACCTGGGTTTTTCCTCGTTTGCGGACTAGCCACCTTTTCAACATGCAACTTCTTTCCACCTGCTCAAATTCCAATGGGATTGCCTCGACATCGTCGCCGATTTTCACTATCTGCCGCGTCCACTTCACGTCCTTACGGGAGACAGCTCAGCGTGCGGCTTGGGCTTGTGTAGCGTCGGGTATTCGTGAAGCTCTCCCGCGGACAGACCAGATAGTTCTGAAGTTCCGTGCGGGGATTTCCCACAGGAGACGCATCGATTTCCTCAAAACCACATCACACAAGCTATTTTCGGGAATTCGGTTACCTAATTTAGAAAATCAGACAGGTAACCGAATCGGATAGGTTACTTTGATCAGGAATGACTCAAAAATTTTGAAACAAGCTGAATTTCAGAACATTTTAAAACGAAAAAAGCGCCTTTTGAGGCGCATTAGGTGATCCCGCTGGGATCGCAAAATATTGACGAAAGTAGTTGATTCTCAGTTAAGTTATTCGCACATATTCAATAGGTGACTGAATTGGGGACCGAATGAAATGACTCGATTTGGCTTAAATTCAAATATTCTCCACAGCAAGTTTAGCTTTTTATAGCCTCAAATCCAAAGGACGTTTGGCAACGGACTTTAATTGGCTAGCAAATTCGTTGCTACTTTTAGAAATGAGATGATCAAAATTCGTGGTTTATTGGAAATCAGGTCTGGTTGCGATGATCGAATAGACGATTGAGTCTTTTGCTGCTCGCTTAAGATATATGTAACTTATGGAATTGCAATAGACAGCTACGGTTGAGCCCAAAATACACCGAGCGGGGTACATTCAATAATAGCCAAATTACCTGTCACTGCATCCATCCACTTTGATTTGTTTGAAGAAAAGTAGTCAGCTCCGTTATCTGACCAGATTGCCTTTTCGATTTTCACAGCTGTTACTGGCCGAATTTTCCTGCCTAGTGCCAACTTCATTATCTCCGCAGGAACACCCGGTTCAGATAAACGGATCAAAAGCCCCTCTTTGTCAGTGTGAAGTAGTTCATACCCCGTCAGCAGCTGCACACGTTTCATGTACAACACACCATCATGCTGTAACAGAGCCTCGTCCATTGCGTTGCCCTCAGTCCATTTGTATCGGTCCAAATATTTTCTCTGACTTGTCACCCATTCTGTTAGGGCTGTTTCTGTCGTAGGTAGGTTGTCAAAAGTAGCTAGCCAGTCCAGTTGGTTACCGATACTTCCAAATGATGATATTCGGGCAATCCTGCCGTTAATTATGTAACTTAGAGTCAACGAAATTGTTTTATATATCCCACGATCAATCATCGATGCGAAAAGATTCTTCATCGCTTTTATAGTGCCTGCGATTAAATCATTTTGATTTTCACCGGCATGCATGATCGATGGGATGTTCCAGAGATTGTCGTCAAACTTGATAAAGTCAATTCCACCAGGCATCGAAAGATCTTCTCCAAGCTTAGCTAGTGAAAATCTAAGTTCGAAGATGTTATGTTCGAGAAACTGAGAATCCCCCTTAGCATCGCTAAAAACGTCAAATGCGTCAATGTAACGCCCGTTGTTAATAGGGTGTAAAATCTCATGGTAAGATAAGAAAATCCTGAGGCCATCCTCTTCTTCAATTTCGTACGGTAGAAGCTCTTCAATTAAGGGCTTTTCGCGAAAATTTGATTTAAGTCTACTCACGTCAATTTCGAAATACTCATAAATTAGAGGGTTTTCCTGATAAAAGTGAGTGACGAGTGTTTTCCATTTGTCTATTGGTAGCTTTCCATCTATCCGAAAGAGCTTTAGGTACTCGGCTTTCCTGCCATATTCAAGAAAGGTCTGAGAAACACGAGTCGTTAGGGATTCAAAGTCATAAGATCGAATTGCCCCATCGAAATGGCTGAATATTTTATTCTGCTTGTTAAATATTGCGTGGACATAACGACAGGCATAGTGTTCTTCGGTCTCGGCTGCCGGAAAGTCCTTAATCTCCTCAGCTTCAAAAGTGAATTCATTTTCGTCATGCTTTCCATAAAACTCCATTGATGCTACCCCGCTAAATCTTCTGTCAAATTCACTGCACTGGTGACGTGTTATGCCATGTTTTATTTGGTCAATGTTGTCATTGTACTTTGGACCGTAGTGATAAGCAAGCTCTCCAATCTCTTTATAGGAAGGTGCGTAGCCGATCAGATCCAGATCGAGTCTTATACGTATCCCCACATCAGGGTCGCCCGATAACGTCATGAGCTCATCTAAAAAATTAAAAAAGAGGTTATTAAGCCTCGACTGCGACCTCCGAAAATATTCATGTGCAAAAACACAAAGTGGCCTTCGCTTATGCTTGAATACCCCCTGCATGTGGTATTCAAACTCAGTCAGAATATAAGACAAAGGAAAAAGCCCACTCTTATCGGGCTCAGATTTGTCAAAAAAATCCGGAAATTCATTGACTACAATATCCTTTTCAAAAATTGCGGCGCAGCCACAATCAAGCTTGATGGAGTCTTCCTCAAATGGAGAGACCAATGACTTGACGAATTCATCCTGAATTGGTGAAAAGCTGCTTTCGTATCGATCATGAAGAAAGTGATTTACTCTTGTAATCACCAAATTCTGGTCCGATTGATTCTCAACTATCTCTCGACTCGAAGCCATAAAGGCGATTCCAGGCTTTATAAAAACTCCAAAAGGACGGCTCCATCCCACAGGCCTGTGGAAATCATGGGCAATGAGCATAGGCACCCCACCCTTGTTAACGTCCTTGATCAGTTTCTCAAACGCCTGGATATCGATATAATATCCGTATTTGTTAATGGCATCAGATGCAAAAAAAATAATGTCGGACTTCATCAATTCTATTGTCTTTGATAATATTAAACTAACCCAATATATGCCTTTACCGAGAACTTGTCCTCAAAATCTGGTGATTAACGGTCTTTTGTCTCGCGGGTATTCTGCCTATTTGGCAATTAAAGTGTTCATAGAAGTCTGCTGGTTCGTTCGTTTTTTTTGGATTCGTTATATTTTTTCTGATCTTCGCAAAAAGCTTTCCGCAGAAGCTTGCCACTCGCCAATAGCGAAGCCTAATCGGTGCTGCGACTTGTATTTGTTTTCCATATGATATCAAATTCTCAGTTGAGGATGGTTGGCGAGTGACGTTTATCAAGGAGAAAATTGATAACAATGGAAATACAAGCATCTTCTGCTCTAAACGAGCGAAATATCAAGCGCCTTGCGAGGAAACTGAAAGGAGAACTGGGCATCCCGTATAACCAAGCGCTTGAGATGGCCTCCAGGTTATGCGGTTTCAGTAACTGGCAGCATTACAAGAATTTCTTGAATGCGATGCCGTCAACGATTAGCATCGACACCCAACCGTTGAGTAGGTTGCCAGAGCCATTATCGATACCTTACCAAATGTTCCCTTTAAAGGGGCTATGTAAACGGCCGAATGCTAAAATGCCAGTCGAGGCTCACTTCAAACTTGCCACCCTACTACTGCAAGCGATTGGCATTGCATCAAATCATAAACGTGCATGTAAACCGCTTGGGCAGGTTCGGGCCACACTCGATGATTGGGTTCAGTTGGAATATCCCACAGAAGCGGAGCTATCCAATCAGCTGTTTGCTAACATGTATTTTGGGGGAGGTCAACACCACGTCCTTACAAACCCTACGGAAAGAGAAAAGCAATTGTTCCGTGATAATGTCATCCAGATCAAGTCAATTGTATGCCAATATTACCATGAGTGTCAACCCACGAAATGGATTCTTGACAAGCTAACAGTGGCGTTGGTTTGGAGTGAAACGTGGCCTAAGTCAAAACCTGTAAGTAATGACTTTCGAAAGGAAGCAAGCCCTCTACAAGTAGGTACTTTTGTCCGAATAAAAAAAGGTGAAAGGCTTGCAGTAGTTATTGACTACGATCCTGTCACCGGTATAGTGACTTGTTACGGTCATCCAGGCAGAGTTCTGGCGATGAGGTTTGAAATAGTTATACTAAAAGAGCAGCTGAAGCTGACCGAATTTAAGCCGCGGCGACTTGTTCTGCCTTACGGGGTCTGGACTTTTAAGGATGGTCGACAAATACTATTCAACCGCGATTATTTTCCGTTATGGATCAAAGAGCCTGATGGGGCGATTCATTCCATCGATCCGCAGGAACGGGTAGACAAAGAATCTGCGATTACCCAAATATTCTACGATGGGCAGCGCTTGTCGTGCGAAAATTCCACCAAGAAATCCTCAAGTTACCGAATTCTCCAGGAGTGGAAGGTCGTTGATCGGGCTTCTAATTTACTAGATAGGTTTCGGCTAATTTGCAACCCTGGGACAACGGTGGACCTGTTTCCGTAATGAACACCTACCGTGGCTCAGTCAATCCATGTTACCTCAGATAGCGGTAATCGTTAAAAGAAATTAAGTAGATACCCGATTAACTTACTGATAATTAGCAATATGCGACATCTGTCGTGTGGCACTTTAAACGTTTATAAAAAAAAATATTCGGCTGTTAAGTGTTTTTTTTATAGAGTTTTGTAGTTTTGTAAACACTAAAAGTATTGTATGGAAAATGTGTTTTCTTTAAATCTACAAAGGGTCAGGCAGCTTCGGAATTGCTCGATGGAGGATTTGGCTGACTTAGTTGGATGCTCGAAGCAAGCAATAAGCAATTACGAAAATGGAACTCGATTTCCTGACGGTAAGATGCTTAGAACCATTGCGCATGCTTTAAAGGTAGAAATTCAGTCACTTATCAGCCCCATCAATGTTGACCTGAATTTAACTGGTGTCAATTATCGGTTTGGCGAAGGTCTTGGCAGGATTGAGAAAGCAGAAATTGAGGAGTATGCGATACGGCGGCTTACAAACTATTTAGAGTTGGAGCAACTCGCCAAAGAAGGTGCCAAATTCGAAAATCCGTTGTTGGATTTATCGGTTAACGACACGTCTGACGCAGAACGTGCCGCCAAATATCTTAGAAAGCGATGGAAGTTGGGGGATGGACCAATAGCCAGCGTGACAAAATTGCTGGAAGACAAAGGCATTCGTGTTCTTAAGGTTGATTTTGGAGCCGTTTTCAAGCATGAAGGGTTATCAGGTTGGGCGGAAAATGACACGATACCGGTCATAATTATCAATTTAAGGCAGACTGAATTGGCGCGTGTGCGCTTCACCTTGCTTCACGAGCTGGCCCATTTGCTGCTGGCTATCAACGCAGACTTGGATCTTGATTCTGTTGAGAGAATCTGCGAAGCTTTTGCAGGTGCAGTGCTGATTCCCACAGAAGTTCTAAAAAGTGAGTTTGGTAAGAACAGGAAGTCAATACTTATGCCTGAACTTCGCCGAATTAAAGAGTTTTACGGTATTTCAATCCAAGCGATTATGGTGCGTGCCAGGTTTGCCGGCCTGATTAGCTATGATACATTCATGCGTTGGAATTTAGCAAAAAATGGGCGAGAAGACTATGGAGAATATCTTGGTAGAGAAGAGCCTGAGCGCTTTGATCAGTTGCTGTTAAAATGCCTCGGTGAAGGCAAAATTGGAACTGAGAAGGCTGCAAACTTATCAGGAAAAGGTCGAGAAGAGTTTGAAGAAATCTATAACACACTTTTTTTTCTTGACGTATAATGGATATAGTTATCACGGAGTTCAGGCGTGTTAAACAGCTTGTTGATTCGGAATATCTATTCCGGTTTTTTCCAAAGGATGTTCGTTTTGTAATAACTTGGTTCTCCATGGACGCCCTGCAAAACCAAGGCGACGTAAGCATGTTGATGCTAAGCTCATTGCGCTCAAAAGGTTTTTTAGAGATTGTAGACTTAGACGAAGCACAGAATCTGTTAGCTTGCCAGATCTATAGTGCAAACACTCACATTGTTTTTGAGTCCATTGCAGCACTTGTTTACGCACAGCATAAGCGGCTACCTTTTATGACTGAGGATAGTAAGGTAATGGATTTCGCTTACCGGAATTTTGAAGTTCCTGATGTTATCAGTTCAGGGAAGCTTGACAGGCATTTGAAGGACACAATAACTAATCGTGATAAAAAATTCAAAAGCAAGCAATCTTTTGCCGGTTAAAGGATTTTGGAGGTCACCTCCGTCATTCGATAATCTCGATATTGGGCATCTAGTTTGGCTTGGCATCATTAGAAATTGCCGTAAATTATTTCACAATGCAGGCGGCGTTTGGACCAGAAGCGCACCTTGTTTAACCTGTTGTACCCGAGAATAACAAAAAAAGCGAGCACCGGACCAGGGTGTCGCCTTGGAAACTATCTTCAGCAAAGACCTTTACGGGGGCTACTCACCCCTTTGGGTTTCCATAGATTCGTGGCAAAGTTATGTCTTTTTTTTTGCCTGACCAAATGATCCACGACATGGTCAAGGGCCTTTAGCGGTGTCCTTTTTTAAACGCTTACAACCGGCCTTTCCTGGCTTGAGGCGTGCCAAACTTTGATGGTTACATGGCTTTGCGTGAATGCAATTGCCACTACCATTGCTGGCATGTGTGGTGATATCCCTTTCAAGACCTGATGTGGCAAACCGGTTCGTTTTACTTTGTCTCATCGTTCCGCACAAACCTGTAGATAACTGCGGGACAAAATTATCTTTCCTATGAAAAAGAGGATCAGGATCGTAAGATCCGAAAAATTGCTGTCAGAGCTGCTTATACAAGGCGAGAAATTTAGAATTGGAGTACCTTTCGAGCAAGCCGATCAGGCGGATTTTCTCAAATACGGTATGTCCGGTACCTTCGTCGATGGTACTGTCCAGAGGCCTCGCGCGGCCGGTCCTCGCTCAAAGGCCAATCTAAAAGGACTGTACGTTAGAGCTGACCCTCACCAAAAAGAAGAAAAACTTAGGCACATAAATTACACTAGAAAGGATGGGATTCGTGTTGAGTTTGACCGTATCTATAAAATGTACAAGCTCGTATTACTTGACGTGCTTAAAGTGGACTTTTTTCACATGGTAGATGAGGATGGCGTTGAATTTATCGCTTCGGATGTGCTTGTGTTTGACAATCGGTTAGTAAGTAATAAAGTTAACACTCATATAATTAACCTCTTTCTCGAAGTATTCGGTAGCTTTGAGGTTCTTCGGGAAGATCTCACCTACGTTATTGCGGCTCAAGAGCCGCTAGAGCAGGAGGTTCTTCCTAGCGGTGAGCGCTTAGTTGATAGCAACTTCAATGCCTTTGTCGAGTATGCACAGCGTACAGTCGCGGAACGAGACCGTGGGCCGCTCATCGAGCGTGTAAACGTTTTAAAGGAGTTTTCACCAATAGTTAGGAAAGCACCGGGGAAAAATGGGTATATCGTATTTGTCTTTCCGGAAAAAGGCATCGTTGCTGCAGAATCGGTCAAACAAAATAATGCTACCTATTTTTTTAAAATGCAAGGTTATGAGGATCAATTGATGAAAGATAAGCAACAAGTACTCAATAACAGACTGATGTACAGGCGATTTTACCATTCGCGGAATAAGCGTTGGGAAAGAAAAATCAGAGCATTCCTGAATAAACACTAAATAAAAACCCCCGGCATGGGGGTTTTTATTTAGCTTTTAATGGCCGAGAGGATAGACAATAGCAGACGGGTCTTATCGGGAGCAATTCATCGTGTCATGGCTGTCAATGCGATAGCAATAGCCTTGCCAAAAGTGTTACTTTTTTAACGGCAGGGGCATGTCAATGAGGTGGCTCCGAAAAGCGGCACACATTCTTGCACAACGTGAAGTGCAATGGAAAACCGAACTGGGGTAAAATCCCGAAGAAGTTATGATGCTGATTTCAAGCAAGAACTGACTACGATGTTGGTGGCAGGCAGGAGTGCGAGAGAACTTTCTCAGAGTTTTGGAATTGCGGAAAATCTTCTCTATCGTTGGAAAAGCATGGCGATGATGAAGACAAAAACGAAAACGGGTGATAGTGAAAGCAGTAAGTCTGCTAAGCTTGCAGCTGAGAACGCGAGATTAAGGGTTGAGAACGAACGCTTGAAAATCGACCGTGAGATCCTAAAAAAGGCGTTAGGTCTTTTCAGCAAGTCCGACTGAGAGACGTCTATGACTTCATTTCCAACCTGTCGAAGACTAATAAAGTAAGCTACCTATGTCGATTATTTGACGTCAGCAGGACTGCCTACTACCGATACAGGCGTGGGGAAAGTCATAACGCGGACAAGAAATACAACCGCCCAAAGCACGAAGTCCGAATCGAATTTATCCGTAACATGAAACGTTACGGGAGTCGACGAATCCAGGAATCTTTGAAGCAAAAGGGTATCAGAATCGGTCGCCGAAAGGTTGTTGAAATCATGCGAAAAGAGGGCTTGAGAGCGATCCAGCCTCCCAGATTCATCCCAAGGACTACTGACAGTAAGCACGGCAAACGGGTTTGCGATAATCTGCTGCTCAATCAGCCAAACTCAGATTATGGGTGTCGGATATCACTTACATGCCATTAAAGACCGGAAAATGGGCGTATTTGTGCATCTGGATGGATCTTTTCTCCCGCCAGATCGTCGGTTGGAAGATTGAGGAGCATATGCAGGAAAATCTTGTGAGAGAGCCTTTGGAGAAAGCGCTGTTGAGACGAGGAGTTAAACCAGGGCTAATAATTCATTCTGACCGAGGAGGCCAATATCTGTCACGCAGGATGAAACTGCTCGTAAAAACTTTCAAGTTGAAACAAAGTATGTCCCGCGCTGACGATCCCTATGACAACGCATGGGCAGAGTCTTTATGGAGTCGCTTGAAGGCCGAATTGGAAATCCCGAAAGGAGGTTACAGTAACCTGGTGGCTTTGCGATCAGTACTGTTTGAATACATTGACGGCTATTACAATACGAGGCGATTACATTCTTCTTTAAACTACCGTAACCCCGCAGCTTTTGAGGCTGATTACTATCGAAAAACTGGTTGAAAAAGAGAACTAAAATTAATTACTAACCAGCAAGAAGTGTAAACCAAAACGGAACCACGTCACAAGACAGTCCAGCACAGATTCAGACAAAAGCGAACAACTTCAAACGCTTTCGAACGAATTCAAACACTTTCAAACAAATCTGGATATTTTAGAACAGAAGTTCAATGTAACCAGAGGAAGGCTCGTCGTGGTTGACGAAAAGGAACAGGTGCGCCTCTTTTAGATTGCCTTCGAATTTGGACGCGACCGGCAGGTACCGGAAACTTTCGAACGAGGGCTTTATAGCCGAGAGTGTGGTCGAGCTTGCGGTATTTCACCGAATAAATGGAGGGCTCGCCCCGCGGGTCGTTCGGCGCGGCCATGCCATTGCTACTTTCCGTTTAATTACTTGTTGACTGCCGCGGGCTTTTCTTTTCTGCGAAGTTGCTGTGGAGCGGGGCGGTAGGGAAGGGCGGCATTTAAATGAAGAAAGCGGGCTACCGTAGGGCAGTCCGCTTTCTCTTAACTTATTTCAGGTACAAGTAAAATTTAATTGCCGTGAGGCTCTTGTTCTACTAGAACCTTAATCGTTGCCATCGGCAGAAACATTTTTTCACTTCCTGGCAAATCGATGAAATGGTGTTTACTGTAAAATTTTCTTGCAACTTCATCCAATGGATCAAGTATTACAGCCAATGACGCCACTGCCTCGGAATTCTTCAAGACAATTTTCAAGGCCTCATAAAGTAATGCTACCCCAAGTTTTTGTCCTTTAACTGAGTTGTCGAGTGCCAACCTTCCCAACAGCGTTGCTGGAAAGTGGCTGTACCCCCTCGGAAGTTTTGCAAGCATCGGTTCAGGCATATCATCCCTTGGGATGGATGCGGCTGACAGGGTAAAATACCCCTTCACTACACTTTTACTATCCTCCAAAACGTAACAGGCTGATATTGATCTCTTTACGTCTTGTTTTGCTTGTTTTTTAATGTAATCGTCTAACGATTCTCTATCACATTTGAAGTTTTCTTTTTTATGGGTATTGTCTAATACCTTGATGCTATACGACATGAATTTTATGTTTTAAGGCGGCCAATTGAGCCTTCTTAAGACCTTCCCCGGGAGTCGGCGGATTCAAAATAGCGTCTACAAAAATCTTTTTGTCTTCAATCGTTTTCAGGATTTTCTCATTATCCATGATAATCTTACTAGCCTCTGTATTAACGCAGTAAACAATAAACTCTGACAAACTTTTGAACCCTCGGAGCGAGGAAGCGTACTTAATCAGCTCCTTCTGTTCTTTGCTAATTCGAACATCGATACGGTCGTTGATTAAAGTTGCCATTTGTCGTTTTGTTGTTATGCTGTTGTGTTGTTATGCTGTTGTGTCGTTGTGCTGTTGTGCTGTTGTGCTGTTGTGCTGTTGTGCTGTTGTGTTGTTGTGCTGTTGTGCTGTTGTGCTGTTGTGCTGTTGTGCTGTTGTGTTGTTGTGTCGTTGTGCTGTTGTGTCGTTGTGTCGTTTGTTCGGATACTTGGACCTTGGATGTTCTGAATTAGCTCTGCAAATGTACGTAAAATTTACGTACAATGCAAGAATGGTTATGTTCATTTAAGTGTGTCACTCACCCAAATAATCAATTTGTAACCTTTCCGAACTTGTAACCTTATATCAGACTACTAAGTTTTCATCCTACAAGAGTCTAAGTGTACTTACACTGCATCATTGATCCGCTCATCTTGTCGCTGTCGCACCCAAACACATAAGAGATACCTCCGCTTCCAAAGTATACTTCTACACCTTCCGTATCCGGTAATTCTGAATTGAGTTGCATTAAAAGTTCATCTTTCCACGATGGACGCCCTGGGACTTTAGGAGTCTGAATCCAAGATGGTTCGCCTCTCAGTCCGAAAAGATTTTCCCTGCTGTTTGAAGTTGCCCATTTTGTACGCGCTCCGAAAGGCATCGCGGTCTCACGCTCGCGTCTCTTGGTGTTGGGCATTTGCACCCTTCAAGAGTGGGCCGTCGAACGGTAACCGAGTCGGTACTCGAAATTCCGGACTACGACCTGTTCGACAAGTTTGATCATGGCCGACAGGGACGGCATGCGTGTATAGTTGAGCGTTTTGACAACTTTTATGCAGAACAAGGCTAGTAGTGGAGGTCTCTTAGATTGGATCTAAGCGGTTTTTACCGCTTATGCAAGTCAAATAACTGGTATTCGTACAGCGTTACCGCTTTAAAAACTTTTGGAATTCATCATCCACGAAAATGTTGGGTTTCCAGCCTTTGACTATTTTATCCAGCAGGAAGCTATCGAAAGCGCTTGTCGAAATTCCTAAGGCGATACCCAGGCCGCCTCCGGGCCCGATTGAATCGATCACAACTCCAATATCCAGGAACATACACCAACGGACTAATTTTGTCGGCAACTTATCGATCCAGTGCTCTTTTGTTATTGCTGCGATATACTCCTGAACTACGTTCCTGTCATCTGGGATGTCAGCAAGCCACTTTTTAAACCGGTCTGCTTTGTCTGTCAGCTCGGTGAACCTTTTCAGGTTATCAGTATTCGAATTGATCGCGGTTGCAACATGCTTAAAGTTTTTAAAGGCAACCTCCTGAAAGCAGGACAACTGCGCCTGACGTTCGAAAGGGTCTTTAAATATGCCCTTTTCGATTTTTTTTCGGAGTAAGCTTAAATAGGATGTGTCGGAGTCGAGGTCCCCAATTAGATCCCGGCTGATGGTTACATTCTTCTGCACTTCGACGATCGCCGTGATTGCCTCTAACTTTATCCTGTGCAACTCAGTTTCTGAAAAGTTACCGAAAACGGCCTTATCGAAATCTACCGTGTAAAAAAATCATCCTGGAGACCGCTGGTCGGCGACGGATCAAACGTCAAATTATAGTGCTTCTCCGGCTCTTTTAGATCAGGTAATTTTTGCTGGATGACTTCGTTCAATGAATATCTGAGGTAGTCGCGGTCATATACATCATGGGTGCTATCCTTGACAATGTCTTTCAAGTGATAGCTATTCAGGTTAGCCAGAAAAGTTTGGATCATGTCAGCATGTGCGGAGGTTACATCCGTTTTCCAAGTAACATCTATAACAGCCCCGTATATCAACAGATCCGTAATATCTTCTTTTCCCACTTCGGCTGATAATGGGAGCTCATGCCGCGTACAGTCACGATGGTGCTCATCATGTGGACGGTGATCAAGCCCCGCTTCTTGTATTCCAGAAGATGTCTCATCACATCTACCCTCGTCAATATGGACTTGAGTGCGTCCTCGCCAATGAGTAGATGTACATGTTGATAGAATAGGAGCGTTTCGCAAAGCCTGCCTAAATTCAAAGGCGCCTGGTAGGTGCTTTTTAAAGTGATTTTGTCGAACATGTCACAATTTTAAGTTTACCGGTTTTATTTCCTTTCATACATACGCTGCATCTTTTATGGCGCTTTCGGGCGGAACAGGTCATGAATATCGCTGAATAGCAGCAAGGATCTCATGCTGGTCAGAAACCTCGGAATACATTTGTGTCTGGCAGATGTGCAGGGCCATGTTCAACTGCTGCAAACCCTTTTTCCGGTTGCCATGTTCACATAGGTACTCACCTGTTTTTTGATACAGTTCATAGGAGATCCTGAACAGATCATATTTTTCAATGATCTCGGTCGACTGCCTGAAGCGATACCTGAACTTTTCATTATTCCTTTCTGCCAAAGCTGTCAAACACAAATATGCATTCGTCCGACATATGCCGATCAGGTGCCCGATCTTTCGCTTCAATGCAAGCGATCGTTTGTGATATCGCTCCGCCTGCACCGGATCGCCAGCCAGTTCCCGGTAGGCCAATCCAATGTTGTTATAGATCCTGCTTAGTAGATCCATCGCATGCGAGGCGGGCATTGTGTTGTTCTTCAGGAACTCAATGTGCTTGCTCACCAGCTCTTCTGCTTTGATGAACGGCTCCAGCGTAGCTGCTATAGGATGATTCATCTCGTGCATTGTCAAGCCTTTTATATTCAGGAGATTCGCGAACTCCATAGGATAGGAAGCTAAGTCAGGGTGTTCCAACGCCGAGTCGATCAGCGCAAGTCCTTGCACCAGTTCAGTGCCGATCGTACGCATGTCATCCGCCAGCGCAATAAGTAACTTCAGTTTCTCTTGTTCACTCATGCTATCTGCATGAGCTAGGGCTTCTCTGCAGACTTCTACTGCGGACTGGTAATCACCATTGATATAAAAGAGCAAATCCAGACAACCGAAACTTTCATAGGTGGTTATTTTTTGCTTAAAATTTTCAGCTATATGCGAACGCTCATTTTCATTGACCGCTTCCTGTACCGGTGGTGATGGGAAGCCAATTTTCAAGGAAACATGGTCAAAGAACTTGCCCAGATCGTCTTCATATATGGCAACATCCTTATTCAAAATTCCTTTCAGGTTCTTTAACTCCCACTCGTTCGAGCGGTCTCGCATCAGCCAGACGATGTCAGTAACACCAGCGCGATTGATGAGTTTGATAATGTCCTTATCGTTCCCTGAATATCCAAAAACGTATAACCTTTTCCCGTCGCCCTCTTTAAAGAAACGTTGCTGGAATGCCTGCGACACACCAAGTCCGATCTGTGTGATCAGGATACCCATCTGCGCGGGGTCGCTTAAAGTTCCATGCAGATGACATACATTTAAACCGGGCTTTAAATATCTTTCGACCAATTCGTCAAAATTCGTCGTAAATAAAGAACAGGAATGTCGATCTGCCGCAGCAGCAAGTGCATGGTGTACCGGGTTTGATTGAGCGACGCGCAGCACCTGGTAAAGTTCATAGATCTTATCCCCAATAATATTGTGTATCTCTTGAAACATGACCTCAGGGACGATCTGCTGATAATGACTGTTTGCCAATAGTCGGTCCAAATATTTTTCAAGCGGCGTTCTGTTACAAATGCTGTTAACAATGAGCTCTTTGAGGGCCTTTCCGGATGGCAAACCCGTTGGCGCCACCATGGACACCCCAGCGCCAAATAGTGCTATGGCACGATTGTCTTTGAGGTCGCAGATAAACTGGTCGCGCATATCTTCCGCGTTTTGGATCGTGATCATATCAAGGCGTTTAACAGGACCTTAATTTATCTAATCCGGGCAAAATCACCAACATGAAACGTATGCGGGTCAAAGGAGGAACTGACAACATTCTCCACAGAGTGCTTGCACAAATCGGGCTTGAATGAGCTGAATGACCGCCTCGCCAAACTTTGACGCCCAGGATTGATAGTTTGCACCCATTTTCTGAAGTTAGCTCAGGCAGGACAAAAATTTTAATACTGAGGAGACATGAGTCTATGGCCAGATTTAGATACTTCATCAACAAACGCTTTTTACAATGGACTCAACATCAGAAACAAGCGAACCGGAAGCACTTCGAATCATCGGCCTCACAGAAGCAGACCTTTTGAAAATTAAAGATCCCGATTCAGTGTGGCTAGTTCATCCGTTTGAACGTGGTGTCGGGGAGCCGATTGCGGCGTTTACCGAATTCACCTGTGCGGTGAAGCTGGCAAGTCGCTTGAACGCATTAATCGGAAATGGGATTGGGAAACAAACGATGCCGAAAGATTTGGCCAACATCGAATTGGACAGGTATCGGCAATTGACAGACGTTGTTATGACACCTTTCTTGATCCACTTGCAAGTCGGGGAGACGAACTGGAAGTGATTGATGGGGGGTAAGAAGTAATCTGGATGAAATTAGCCTGGAAAACAATATTTCTGAGCTCGTGACAAATTTGAAATTCAGAAGAAGGATTGGTTGGGAGTTCGATCTGGTAGGAACGTTCTGGGTTCCAAGCCGTCGGCTGGCGATTAAGGCGAGGCCGCCCAGTTCTATGATTACCGAATTGCAAGACCGAGTGCCGGGGGTGTTTGAGAAAACGTTGCTTTTTCACAATCGTTACTAAGTTTAACTCATGGCCGATTTGGCCTCTGCTCCCAATCGCTGCGGTCGAGTTGGTAAACCGCGCAGAAATCCTCATCAAACGTGCGATTCTCAATGAAAGAAGAGCCAAGTCTTTCATAAAATTTTTTAGCTTTAAAATTTTCGCATTGAGGGTTGACGGGCAGTGGCCGATCTACAAGCCCTGTTGATGTGTGGATTTTGAATAATATTGGCAGGACCTTTGAAGTGTACAGCACGTCCGATCTCAAGCAGTATAAATCGATGGACTCTTAAAATGAAAATTTGTTCTCAAATGATGGAATTTTTCCGCTATTGTTAAGATAGCTTAACCCAGAATGTTTAACCCAGGGTGTGGGTGATAATACTTATTACTCGATCAGATGAATCACAAAAGCCGTAATTGGTGTGAAGGACTGCGCTGTAGATGTCAGGCAACACTCGAATATGAAAGGTCTCTAACCTACTGTCGTCAGTACCTTGAATCTGATAATAAGATAGATACGAGGATTCATTCTTTTTCAGAATATTATTAAACGGTATGCTGATGAGCTTCAATTTCATCTATTATTGTAAAATCTAACCGCTCCTCATATGAAAGTTAACGAGATATACATCGATAATTGGGAAGATTATTTACGCTTTACACTTAGTTCCGATTATACAAGTTGGGGTTTCCGAGGGCAATCAGTAAGCTCTTGGCCAGTTCAGAGTACACTAGCGAGATATTTAAAGAATTATAATGTAAATCAAGCTGCCTGGGCACATCAAGAAGAGCGTATCATCAGAATTTTCAAAAGAAAAGCGCACCATTTTCTTAAAAATATTCCAGATGACGATGACATTGTACAATGGCTTTCGATAATGCAACACCACGGTGCTCCTACGCGGCTAGTAGACTTTACCTGGTCTCCGTTTGTTGCTGCTTACTTCGCTTTACATCGCGCGACTGAGACCAGCGCCGTTTGGGCAGTTTATCCCGGCATCTTTTATAGCAAAGACGAAATTAGGTTACTTGACGGTAATCGGGTTACTCCCCAGGATTGCTGGCCAGAATCTTTTGCTACCTTCCGACGACTTTTTTTGGAAAAAAACATTCCGTTTGCGGTTCAGGGAGAGCCTCATGCAATGAATGATAGGTTAATTGCACAAGCAGGAACATTTGTCATTCCAAGCGTTTTAGATAAGAATTTAGAGGAGATTTTCCTTAACTATCCCGATTCGAATAGACTCATTACCAAATTTGTGTTAAACACTAAGAGGATACGCGATGCCGCCATGTCCTATATGCATGTCACAAACATCAGTGATGCGACATTATTTCCCGGAATTGATGGAATGGCGAGATCATTAGCCTACGAGCTAGAGTATCATTGGGCCTACGATCCGAAAACAATGCGAAAAGTTAATGGGTACAGATCGCCGGTATTTGGATTTCCCTCAGGGATCGTCGATTAGACATGCTTCTTAAGAACCTTTCGAAAGCTAATCCAATGATGACAATAGACAAAGCAAAGAAGGAATTATCTAAATTGATTAAACAAAAAAGGCTTATTATTTTTGTTGGATCCGGTATCTCTATTGATTCTGGGCTTCCTAATTGGACCGGATTTCTAGACAGTTTCATCGATTTCTGTAAAGGATTGCAGCGAGATTACAATAATCAAGAGATAGTAAAGTCATTTCAAAGTGAGTTATTCGATGATGCGCACAATGAAAAAATAAAGAAACCGGCTCATGTTGCCACTGTTCTCAAATCTAAAATTGCAGAGTTACCGGAAAGCATAAGAAGTAATATTGAAAATGATTTCAGAATATGGTTTTTTAATCTGTTTGCCACATCGAAACCCAATCAAAAGCATGAGTGGATAGCAGGTACCAATTTTCCCTATGTCCTGACATCAAATTACGATCTGTTGCTTGAGACTGCGGCCAAGAATATCGGCTCCCCCTATGCGTCGCTGTCTTTTCACGAAAAGGAGCGAATAGCAGAGGCACTATATACCAAAACACCGAGTATTATACATGTTCATGGGAAATATCAGGATGTTTTATTTGATAAAATTATTTTTACCGCTGAGGACTACATTAGAATTATTAAAAAAGGTTACCCAGGCTTTTCATTCGCGTTACAGTCGCTCTTTCTAAATTATTCAACTCTTTTTGTTGGATACGGAGCTAGCGACCCACATTTGGAAGATTTGATGGAAGAGTTTTCTTATTATTTTGACTACACAAAGTCAGTTAACGTTTCAAAAAATTATTTGGTGGTAACAAGAAATCGCGCGGGTAAAATTCTTGAAGATTACAAGAAACGAATGAGAACAGAACTAATTGTAATTGATGACTTTGAAGAGTACAACGAGCTTTTAAAATATCTATCTGAGAATCACCCAAGAAACCCCCTTTATGACATTAAAAAACCCTAGAAATGATAACTGACAGATCGATCGTAAGTCCAAGACGAAGAATTATAGAGTTGCGCAGACTACAAGGGAAGCTGCGAACCCTGAAAAGATCGCGATATGTTGTAAGATTGATGTCCAAACCAAGGATCGGCGATAAGTTGGTGTTGATAGCTTTATTCGATGATACCGAGGCCTATTTGAAATGCACCTTTCGTAAGCACTTGTCGGACCAAATGGAAACTGGTAAAAGCGTTCTCCTCATAATTGATGTGTTAGGCGAACTTAGAAGTGAGGCACATAAGGCTTTTGAGAAGAAGCGAGGCTTTTCTCGTTCATTGATAGGAAAATTCGGAAAAGCATCCACTAGGCTGTATCACGCTACCAGAAAGATGGAGATCGAATTGGATTGTGATGAGACATGGCAACGACTTGGCTTTTGCGCGCATATGCTATTCTGATAGCAGAAGTGTAAGTTTCAGAGTAAAATTTTGATCAAAGCTGCTAAGGATACTGTGGCCTTACGGATGTGCGGATGCAGCCCTTGAACGAAAAAAGGAGGGAGTGCAAAGCGAAATTGAAACGCACCACTCAGGTTATCTTGCCGCTCAGGATACTTACTACGTGGGAGACATAAAAGGTGTTGGGAAGATCTTCCAGCAAGTACTCATTGACACATATAGCCGTGTGGCTTTTGTAAAGGTCTATGATCGTAAAAATGCTCTGGTTGCCACCGATAAGCTCAACGATAAAGTGCTCCCATTTTATCAGAAGCAAGAGATTGATCTTCTAGATATACTCACTGACCTAGGACTGACGATTGCGGAGCAAAAAAGCAATATGAATATCAACTCTACCTGAATATCGAGGACATCGATCATATTAGAACGAAAGCTCAAAGTCCACAAACCAATGGTATTTACGAGCGGCTCCACCGGACCATACAACCGAGCGGCCAGTGCCGAGAAATTTTACGACATTGCCTTTCGGAAGAAAATCTATGAGAACTTGTCAGCGTTGCAGGACATTATCGACAAGTGGATCCATTATTACAATTTAGAGAGACCCACAGCGGAAGTTACTGGTACGGCAAAACACCTTTGGCGAGCTTTTTAGACAGCAATACGATTGCAAGTAGCAAAAATGTCAGTCAGCTTTTTGATAAAAGTGATAAGTTCAAACTGAGAAGACGGAATTGGGCTCTGCTGGGGAGCACCGGCCAGGAATATCTAAGCCGGAGGAGATGAAAAAGGGGTTGAGAATCTCCTGGCCCCATTTCAAATTCATTTTTTGAGCAATTCCTAAAAAACTCACGGTCGGATCTAGTGTTGGCTATTACAACTAACTCCAAGCAAATTGCCTTCTAAGTATTCGCAAACTACTTTTTGTCCGAATTTCCTGCATTGGCAGGTGCTTTGCGGAGTCTGAATTCAACTGTCACCAGGCCAAATTTAGCAGGAGACTTCCCTTACTTGTATTTGCCTGTGGCTTTCGGACCCGGTACGGTTATTTCATGCGCGTTTAGTTGAATCTGTAAGCTTCCCCTTTTTAGAGGGTTGTTGTCTTAGACTTGGTTAGTGAACTGTAATTTTTCTTTTTCAACGGCAACTTCTTCCAGTAGTCGACGCTTTTGATTCGGAGTTAGCCCTTTCATCGA
>JAESFW010000075.1_pt1 | contig 115727 bp, 105 predicted proteins | sample 9269481 | NCBI WGS metagenome assembly JAESFW01 (sample SAMN14515350, study PRJNA621654) | algae metagenome | isolation source: Lyngbya sp. HA4199-MV5 and co-occurring heterotrophs from soil with... | place: USA: Ahupuaa O Kahana State Park, Hawaii | collected 2009-07-21 | reverse complement strand
TCACCGAGACTTCGCGGCCGATCTCAAGCCCCATCGACCGCGCCGCCCTGTAGATGCCCAGCGCCGTCATCATCGAGCCGGCGACAAAGGCGGTCGGGCGCGGCGTCTGTTCGAGGAAGGAGCGGGAGAAGCGAAAGCCAAGCTCGTCGGTGAAATTACCGTGGGCGACGAGACGCGGATCGAAGGGGATGCCGCGGGCTTCGAGGGCATCGCGATACCCCTTGTCACGATGGAGCGAGAAGGTGCGCCCCTGGCGCCCGTTGATCATGGCGATCCGGCGATGGCCGAGGTCGATGAGATGCGAGGTCGCCCGGCGAATCGCGCCTTCGTTGTCGATGTCTAGCCAGGCATGCGGAACATCGACGTCGGATCGCCCGTGCACGAGAAAGGGCATGCCGAGCCTATGAAGTAGGGCAATGCGTTCGTCGTTCGGTTCCGGCGAATGCACGATAACCGCATCGACGCGGCCGCTGACGGCGAGCCGGCTGTAGAGCTGGAGTTCGCTCGTCGGGTTCTTGTCATCCATGGGGCTGACGAGAATGTCGATGTCCTCGGCGCCGAGCCGTTCGGCAAGGCCCCCCATGAATTCGGAGAAGTGAAACTCGCCTGATCGGCCCATCACGACGCCAATGGCGCCGGCGCGTCCGGTGACGAGGCGGACGGCATTGATGTTCGGGCGATAGCCGAGGCGTGCTGCCTCCTCTGTCACGCGTTGACGGGTCTTTTCGCTGACCTCGGGATAGCCGCTCAGCGCGCGGCTGACGGTTGTCGGCGAAAGGCCCAGTTGTTGTGCGAACTCCCTCAGCTTCATTCGGTCTGTGTATCCTCACCCTGGCCCGTCTCAGAAATATACAGCTTCCATCCCGGTAACAATCGGTTTGTCGCCGCGACCTGCCGCCTCACATCTCGGCGTAAAAGAGCCAAACCGTTTTAAAATAACACATGGCCCCTTGGATTTTATGGGTCTATGATCCCGTGGCGCCACCCCTCGGTCTTCTCTGCAGTTAGTTGAAAAATTTACATTATTTTCAGTTTCACACACCCGTCGCACTTTTGAGGACGTGTGGATTGACAGTTTTTCCGTCTTCTGCCAACTTTTCTCCAGCCAAACCGTTTTCGATTTTGCGGAGGAGCAATCGGGCGGTCGAGGGGAGCAGGAGGAGTCAAACCATGAAAATCACGCTGAATGTCCTGAGCTTTTGCGCGGCAGTCGTCGCCGCCGATGCTGCCGCCGCCGCCGAGCTTTCGCTCGCTGCCAACACGACCGGCAAGAACGTCAATTTCATTCGCGAGCAGCTCGACATCTTCGAGAAAGAGACCGGCCACAAGGTGAGCCTGGTCACCATGCCGCCGTCGAGCAGCGAACAGTTCAGCCAGTACCGGCTGTGGCTTGCTGCCGGAAACAAGGATGTCGACGTCTACCAGACCGACGTTGTCTGGGCGCCGCAGCTGGCCGACCAGTTCGTCGACCTGACCGAGGCGGCGAAAGACGTCGTCGGGCAGCATTTCCCGTCGATCATCGCCTCGCAGACAGTCAACGGGCGTCTCGTGGCGCTGCCGGCCTTCACCGACGCGCCGGCGCTCTACTACCGCAAGGACTTGCTTGAAAAGTACGGCAAGGCACCGCCGAAGACCTGGGACGAACTGGCTGTGATCGCCAAGGAAATCCAGGAGAAGGAGCGCGCGGCCGGAAAGCCCGATCTCTGGGGCTACGTCTTCCAGGGCAACGCTTACGAAGGGCTGACCTGCAACGCGCTCGAGTGGATCAAGTCGTCAGGCGGCGGCCAGATCGTCGAGCCTGATGGCACCGTCTCGGTCAACAACGAGAAGGCAGCCGCCGCGATTGACCGGATCAAGGGCTGGATCGGCACGATCTCGCCGCAGGGTGTGCTTGCCTACCAGGAAGAAGAGTCGCGCGGCGTCTGGCAGACCGGCAATTCCGTCTTCATGCGCAACTGGCCCTATGCCTATGCGCTCGGCAATGGCGACGACAGCGCGGTCAAGGGCAAGTTCGCCGTCGCACCGCTGCCGACCGCGACCGATGGCGACCAGCCGTCCTCGACGCTCGGCGGCTGGAATGTCGCCGTCTCCAAGTACTCCGAAGACCAGGAAGCGGCGATCGCGCTCGTCAAGTTCCTGTCCTCGGCCGAGGTCCAGAAACGCCGGGCGATCGAACTCTCCAACCTGCCGACGGTAGCCGCTCTTTACGACGATCCGGAGGTGGCGAAGGCCCAGCCGTTCATGCCGGCCTGGAAGCCGATTTTCGAGAGCGCCGTGCCGCGCCCGTCGGCCGTCACCAAGGTCAAGTACAACGAGGTTTCGGCCAAGTTCTGGGGTGCCGTTCACAATTCGCTCTCCGGCAACGGCACGGCTGCGGAAAACCTCGAACTGCTCGAAATCGAACTCACCGAGATGAAGGGCGATAGCTGGTGATCCTCCCGGGGGCGAGGGGAGTGCTTCTCAAGCCTCCCTTCGCTCCACCCGATCACCCCGCATTCCTCTCCGATCAACCGCTCGGCCGCGTGCCGACTGGCAAAGGGTGAGTAAAGAGATGACCGACCTTTCCCTCACGGATCCGCCTTCCGCGCTCGGGCAGCAGACCCGGATCCGCTCCGACCTCAACGCCGAGCGCATCCGCTCCGCCTGGATCTTTCTCGCGCCGACGCTGCTGGTGCTGGCACTTGTCGCCGGCTGGCCGCTTGTGCGCACCGTCTATTTCAGCTTCACCAATGCGTCGCTGACCAATCTTGAAGGCGCCGAGTTCGTCGGCTTGAAGAACTACTTTACCTGGATCACGCTGAAGAGCGGGCGCACGGTCTACAACGGCCTTCTCGCCGATCCCGCCTGGTGGAACGCCGTCTGGAACACGCTGAAGTTTTCCGCCCTTTCCGTCACCATCGAGACGGTGCTCGGCCTGATCGTCGCCCTGGTGCTGAACGCCCATTTTCCGGGGCGCGGGCTGGTGCGCGCGGCAATCCTCATCCCCTGGGCGATCCCGACCATCGTTTCGGCGAAGATGTGGGCCTGGATGCTCAACGACCAGTTCGGCATCTTGAACGACCTCCTGCTGGGCCTCGGGCTCATCAGTCAAAAGATCGCCTGGACCGCCAATCCGGAGACGGCGATGGTCGCGGTCCTGATCGTCGACGTCTGGAAGACGACGCCGTTCATGGCGCTCCTGATCCTTGCCGGACTGCAAATGGTGCCTTCGGATATTTACGAGGCGGCCAAGATCGACGGCGTGCATCCGATCAGGGTCTTCTGGCGGCTGACGCTGCCTCTGATCCGGCCGGCGCTGATGGTCGCGGTGATCTTCCGCATGCTCGATGCACTGCGCATTTTCGATCTGATCTACGTGCTGACGCCCAACAACGCCCAGACCAAGACCATGTCGGTGCTGGCGCGCGAGAACCTCTTTGACTTCGACAAGTTCGCCTATGGCGCTGCCGCCTCGACGATGCTGTTCCTGATCATCGCCGCGATCACCGTTGCCTATATGTGGTTCGGCCGGGTCAATCTTGAGGGAGAGCGCTGATGGTTGCCACCTTCGCCAGGCGCACGGCGTTCTACGCCCTTGTCGTCGCTATCGTCATCATGGCCGTGTTCCCGTTCTACTATGCGGTGCTGACGAGCTTCAAATCCGGAACGGCGCTGTTCCGGGTCGACTACTGGCCAACCGAAATCTCCTTCGACAACTACGCCGGCATCGTCACGAGCAGCGGTTTCCTGCGCAACCTTGCCAACTCGCTGATGGTTGCGACCATTGTCGTCGGCATCTCGCTGCTGCTTGCGGTCACCGCGGCTTACGCGCTGGCGCGGGTGCGCTTTCGTGGCCGCGCGCTGCTGCTTCTGACGATCCTGTCGGTGTCGATGTTCCCGCAGATCGCGGTGCTTGCGGGCCTGTTCGAACTGATCCGCGCGGTCGGCATCTTCAACACGCCGCTCGCACTGATCTTTTCCTACATGATCTTCACGCTGCCGTTCACGGTCTGGGTGCTCACCACCTTCATGCGCGACCTGCCGGTTGAAATCGAGGAAGCGGCGATCGTCGATGGGGCGACGCCCTGGGTGATCATCACGCGGGTATTCATGCCCTTGATGTGGCCGGCATTGGTGACGACGGGGCTGCTTGCCTTCATCGCCGCCTGGAACGAGTTCCTGTTCGCGCTGACCTTCACGTCGTCCGACAGCCAGCGCACGGTGCCTGTCGCGATCGCGCTTCTCTCGGGCAACAGCGAATACGAAATCCCGTGGGGCAACATCATGGCCGCATCGATCATCGTCACGGTGCCGCTGGTGATCCTTGTGCTGATCTTTCAGCGGCGGATCATCTCCGGGCTCACCGCCGGCGGCGTCAAAGGATAGAGCGGGATGAGGAAAAGCGTTCGCGGTTTTCCGCCCGCATCCCGCTCCAATCTCGTGGAATCGAGGAGAAAAACATGACTGAGCTTCAATTGCGCAACGTCCGCAAGTCCTTCGGCGCCTTCGAGGTGATCAAGGGCGTGAGCATGGACATCCGGGCCGGCGAGTTCATGGTCTTTGTCGGGCCGTCCGGCTGCGGCAAGTCCACGCTTCTGCGTTTGATTGCCGGGCTTGAGGACATCTCCTCCGGCACGCTCTCCTTCGACGGACAGGTGGTCAACCAGTTGACGCCATCCAAGCGCGGCATAGCCATGGTGTTCCAGTCCTACGCGCTCTACCCGCACATGACGGTGTTTGAGAACATGTCTTTCGGCATGCAGCTGGCAGGCAAGGACAAGGAGCAATGCAGGAAGAGGGTCGAAGCGGCGGCCGAGATGCTGCAGTTGACACCCTATCTCCAGCGTCTGCCGCGCCAGCTCTCGGGCGGCCAGCGCCAGCGCGTGGCGATCGGCCGGGCAATCGTGCGCGACCCGAAGGTCTTTCTCTTCGACGAGCCGCTTTCCAATCTCGACGCGGCACTGCGCGTTGCCACCCGCATCGAGATCGCCAAGCTGCATCGCAGGATGCACAAGACGACGATGATCTATGTCACCCACGACCAGGTCGAGGCGATGACACTGGCTGATCGCATTTGCGTGCTACGGGATGGGCTGGTCGAACAGATCGGCACGCCGCTCGAACTCTACGAGAGCCCGAACTCGGTGTTCGTCGCCGGCTTCATCGGTTCGCCGAAGATGAACTTTCTGACCGGCGCACTGGCCGCGCCCTACGATGCCCACACGATCGGCATCCGGGCCGAGCATCTGGAGATCAGGCTAAGCGACGGCAAATGGTCGGGAACGGTGGTGCATTCCGAGATGCTGGGATCCGACAGCTACATCTATCTCGATATCGGTGCCGGCGAACCGGTCATCGTCCGCGAAGGCGGCACTTCGCTTCACCGGCCGGGCGAGACGGTGCAGATCTCGCCGGTCGGCGACAACATCCACCGCTTCGATACGGCCGGGCTGGCGCTTGGCCGAACTCCCATGAAAGGGGCAGCCTGACTGGCTATCCTGAAATCGAACGGTTTCTAACGTCGGGGCCGCCAATTCGTGGCGGCCCCCTCCATCGTAAGAGCACATGCCCGTGAGGGCGAACGCAAGGAGAATGAACGTGCCTATCAGAACAGTTGTTTGGGGCGAGAATATCCACGAGCAGACCAACGAGATCGTCCGCAGCATCTATCCGAACGGGATGCACAACACGATCGCGGCGGCGCTGAACACCGAAGGCGGCATCGAGGCGACGACCGCGACGCTGCAGGAGCCGGAACACGGGCTCAGCGTCGAGCGCCTCGCCAATACCGACGTGCTTTTGTGGTGGGGCCACAAGGACCACGGCGCCGTCAACGACGAAATCGTCGAGCGGGTTGCAAAGCGCGTCTGGGAAGGCATGGGCCTGATCGTGCTGCATTCCGGCCACTTCTCCAAGATCTTCAAGCGGCTGATGGGCACCCCTTGCGCGCTGAAGTGGCGCGAGGCCGGCGAGCGCGAACGCGTCTGGGCGATCAACCCGCGCCATCCTATCGCCGAGGGTATCGACGAGAACTTCGTGCTGGAAAACGAGGAGATGTACGGCGAGCAGTTCTCGGTACCCGAGCCGCTCGAAACCGTGTTCATTTCCTGGTTTGCCGGCGGCGAAGTATTCCGTTCGGGTCTTACCTGGCGCCGCGGTGCCGGTAACATCTTCTACTTCCGCCCGGGTCATGAAACCTACCCGACCTATCACGACGCCAATGTGCAGAAGGTCCTGCGCAACTCGGTGAAGTGGGCCTACAACGCCGACAACCGCTACACGGCGATCCACGATGCGCCGAACGTGCCGGTCGAAAAGGCGCTGGAGCCGATCGTCGAGCGTGGGCCTCGGCTGCATCAGGCCGGCGAAGCAGGATACAGGTGAGAACCATGCGTCTTCTTGTAGTTGGAACCGGCGGCATGGCGAACAGCCATGCCCAGGCCTTTGCCAAGATCGAAGGCGTCGAGATGGTTGGCGCCGTCGATGTGGACCCGAAGCGCGCCGAGGCCTTTGCCGACAAGCATGGCATCGCCAACAGCTTCACCTCGCTCGACGAGGCGATCGCCTGGGGCAAGTTCGATGCCGCGACGAACGTGACGCCCGACAAGGCGCACCACCCGACGACGCTCGCTCTCATCGCCGCCGGCAAGCACGTGCTTTGCGAAAAGCCGCTCGCCGAAAACTACGCCAAGGCGGCGGAGATGGCGGAGGCCGCTGAGCGCTCCGGCCTGGTGACGATGGTGAACCTCACCTACCGCAATGTTGCGCCATTGCAGAAGGCACGGGCAATGGTGCTTGCCGGCGAGGTCGGCAAGCTGCGCCACCTCGAGGCGTCGTACCTGCAGAGCTGGCTCGTCTCCAAGGCCTGGGGCGATTGGGCGACGGAATCGCAATGGCTCTGGCGGCTTTCGACCAAGCACGGCTCGAACGGCGTGCTCGGCGACGTCGGCATCCACATCCTCGACTTTGCCGGCTATGGTGCGGGCACCGATGCGTCGCGCGTTTTCGCGCGGCTGAAGACCTTCGACAAGGCGCCAGGCAACCGCATCGGCGAGTATGACCTCGACGCCAATGACAGCTTCGTCATGACCGCCGAGTTCGGCAACGGTGCCATGGGCGTCGTCCATGCCAGCCGCTGGGCGACCGGGCATCTGAACGAGCTCCGGCTCCGACTGCACGGCGATAAGGGCGCGCTCGAAGTGGTGCACACGCCCGACGGCTCGACGCTCAGGGCTTGCCTCGGCGCCGACGTTGAAAAGGCGATCTGGCGCGATGTCGATGCGGGCACGGTCCCGACGAACTACGAGCGGTTCGTGGCTGCGGTCCGCAAGAGCAAGACCGAAGAGCCCGGGTTCCGCCATGCGGCAAACCTGCAGAAGGTGCTCGACCTCGCGATGGTGACCGAAGCCGAGCGGCGCGAGCTGCCCGTCTAAAGCACCCTGTCTCAAGTGGGCTTACTTGCGGGCAGAAGGACGCTCTAGAACAAAATCCTAGAGCGTCTTTGTGCCTTGCATGAACGCACAGCGCGCTAACGAGAGTGACGGTCGGGGGTGTTGCTTTTCGCGGCGCCCCCGTTTTCCGGCGGCACCCAAGGGGTCACCGTCGAACCGACCGTGTTTTCCATCGACTGGCCGAGACGCCGCACCTGCGCGTCGTAGTTCCTGCGGGTGTTGGGGTCGAAGATCATGATCGGCGTTGATACCGCAAGGCTCGCGGCGCTGCCAACCGTCTGGGTGGCACCGAGCGTGACGGCGCCGATGCGTTCGCCGAGACCGACGTCGGAATCGGTCACGGTCTGGCCGGCGATCAGGCGGTTGCCGAGCAGGCGCACGACCTCGGGGCTTTCGGCGAATTTGCCGTGGTTCAGCTTGTCGCCGCCCTTAAGCGCCGTCAGGTCGATGACGCTGATGCCGGCCTGTTCCAGCTGCGTGCGATAGGGTTCGGCGGTCGGATCGATCTGGCCAAGGCGGTCGACATTGCCGGAGATGCGCCTCGACAAGGTCAGCGCCCGGTCGTCGCGCGAGACGAACAGCGTGAACTTCGGGCGTTTCGTACCCATGGCTCGGATCTGCTGGCCGAAGACGTCGACGTCGAGATCGGGCGACGCGAGGATGACGTCGGTGATCTTGGGCGCGATGCGTCCGTCGCGGATCGCCATCTGGCGCAGGGCCTCGACCGTGACCCACGACCCCATGGAATGGGCCATGACGGTGATTTCGCCGACTTGGGGATTGCTTGAGGCGCGCCGAAGCAGTTCCTCCAGCGCGTCGCGCGAATAGTTGGTGCTTTCCTTGTCGTAATTGTAGTCGAAGATGCTAGCGCGCGAGGGCCAGGTGAAGATGACGGGGGCGACGTCGGTGCCGCTGTCGTGCACGATCTGGGCAAAACGATAGACGGCGTCTTCGTAGCGGTTGTTGAAGCCGTGAACGAAGATCAGCACGCGCCGGGTTTTCGGCAGATGACCCTTCACCCAGTTCTGGACGTCGTTGCCCTCGTGCAGCGGCGTGACGCTGACGGTGGAGAAATCGCGCTCCGGATTGGCGGGTAGCTTCGTCGGCCATTGCACCTGGCCGACCTTGCGGTTCTTTTCCGGCGGAATGGAGACGGCAATTTCCGTCAGTGAAAGCTCGGCCGAGCGTTCGCCGCTAAAAAGTACGCCCGGCTCTGCCGAGGGAGCGCGCGTCGTTGCGACCAGCAGGTCGACCTTGGAGGCGCCGCCCGTCGTGCCCGAAGGGACGAGCACGCCCACGGGGCGTCCGGCGCAGGCCGCAAGCGTGGCTGCCAGGAGAAGCGTCGCAGCGATGCGGCCCCAGGGCCTCTTCGAGCCCGCAAGAGAAAACGAACGCACCGCCAACCTCCCTGTACCGCATCATGCAGCATGTCGGCCCGATCCGTGGGCCCAAGCCATTCTCCTTGCATGAGAAACGCTGGGTTTTCATCCCTTGGCTGGGGTTCGAAGCCTTGTGGCACCGTGTTTGCCAGCGGCTATGCGGCAATCATGCAACATTTCGCTACAGGCAGGCCTGGGTAAAACCCCCTGATATTCATTGAAAAGGCTTTGGGGTTTCACTAGCATCGCGGCGACTTCCCTTGGGTGCCGTCGAAAGAGGACGCATCCGATCTCCCTGAAATGAAAAAGGAAATTCAGGAATGCAGGCGGTTTTCGATGGCCACAACGACGTGCTTCTGCGCCTGTGGCAGAACGCCCGGAAGGGTGCAGACCCCGTGCGCGAATTCGTCGACGGCATCGACCAGGGTCATATCGACGGGCCGCGCGCCAAGGCGGGCCATCTCGTCGGCGGTCTCTCGGCGATCTACGTGCCTTCGGGGGATCTGATCCTGCAGCCGCCGGGCGAGAACGGCCACTATGATACGCCGCTTTCCGCTCCACTTGAGCACCTGCCGTCGCTGGCAATCGCCATCGAACTCGCCGACATCGCCGTGCGCCTCGACCGGGCAGGGGCCTGGAAGCTCTGCCGCTCGACCGCCGAAATCCGCGGGGCGGTGGAGAAAGGCGTGTTTGCCTCGGTGCTGCACATGGAAGGGTGCGAGGCGATCGGTGCCGATCTGTCCGCGCTCGAGACCTTTTATGCCGCGGGCCTGCGTTCGCTCGGCCCCGTCTGGAGCCGCCACAACGTCTTCGGTCACGGCGTGCCGTTCTCCTATCCGATGTCGCCGGATACGGCGCCGGGATTGACCGAGGCTGGTTTCGAGCTCGTGGAGGCCTGCAATCGCCTGGGTATTCTGATCGATCTCGCCCACATCACCGAGCAGGGGTTCTGGGACGTCGCGAAAACCACGGATCAGCCGCTGGTCGCCAGCCATTCGAACGCACATGCTCTGACGCCGGTTGCGCGCAACCTGACCGACAAGCAGCTCGACGCCGTCCGCGAGAGCAAGGGGCTCGTCGGTCTCAACTACGCAACGACCATGCTGCGCGCCGATGGGCAGGAGAACGCCGCCACGCCGCTTTCCGACATGGTCCGCCACATCGACTACCTGGTCGAGCGCATGGGCATCGACTGCGTCGCGCTCGGGTCCGACTTCGACGGGGCGACGATCCCCGAGGAGATCGCCGACGCTGCCGGTAACCAGGCGCTCGTTGCGGCGCTCAGAAGTGCCGGATATGGTGACGCCGAACTGGCAAAGATATGCCGGGAGAACTGGTGGAGAGTTCTGGGACAGGCTTGGCACGAAGCCGCCTGAACCATGAAGAAGAGCCCGTTAGGGGCATAACGAGGGAACTGCAAAATGATGCACAAGCTCAACGGACGTCTTCGTCTTCTGACCGCTTCGGCGGCGCTGGCCATGGTCATGGCTGCGACCGCGCCGGCCTTCGCCGAGACGCCGAAGGACACGCTGGTCGAAGCTTTCGCGATCGACGACGTCATCACCATGGATCCGGGCGAAGCCTTCGAGCTGACCGCTGCCGAAGTCACCGGCAACACCTACAGCATGCTGGTGCGCCTCGACATCAACGACACCTCCAAGGTCGTTGGCGATCTCGCCGACAGCTGGACCGTGTCCGACGACGGCCTGACCTACACCTTCAAGCTCAAGTCCGGCCTGAAGTTTGCCTCCGGCAACCCGGTGACCGCTGAAGACGTCGCCTGGTCGTTCGAGCGCGCCGTCAAGCTCGACAAGAGCCCGGCCTTCATCCTCACACAGTTCGGCCTCACCGGCGACAACGTGACGGAAAAGGCAAAGGCTGCGGACGAACAGACCTTCGTCTTCACCGTCGACCAGCCCTATGCACCGAGCTTCGTCTTGAACTGCCTAACGGCGACCGTTGCTGCTGTGCTCGACAAGAAGGTGGTCCTCGACAACGTCAAGCCGGTCACGCCGACCGACGACTACAAGTACGACAACGACTTCGGCAACGAATGGCTGAAGACCGGCTATGCTGGCTCCGGTCCGTTCAAGCTGCGCGAATGGCGCGCCAACGAAGTCATCGTGCTCGAGCGCAACGACAACTACTACGGCGAGCAGGCAAAGCTCGCTCGCGTCATCTATCGCCACATGAAGGAAAGCTCGGGCCAGCGCCTGGCGCTTGAAGCCGGCGATATCGACGTTGCGCGCAACCTCGAGCCGGGCGATCTCGACGCCGTCACGAAGAATGCGGATCTGGCGGCCACCAGCGCGCCCAAGGGCACGGTCTACTACATCAGCCTCAACCAGAAGAACGCGAACCTCGCAAAGCCTGAAGTGCGTGAAGCCTTCAAGTATCTGGTCGACTACGATGCACTCGGCTCGACGATCATCAAGGGCATTGGCGAAATCCACCAGAGCTTCCTGCCGAAGGGCGTGCTCGGCGCACTCGACGAGAACCCTTACAAGCTCGACGTCGCCAAGGCGAAGGAACTGCTCTCCAAGGCCGGCCTTGCTGACGGCTTCACCGTCACCATGGACGTGCGCAACGGCCAGCCGGTCACCGGCATTGCCGAATCCTTCCAGCAGACGCTCGGCCAGGCCGGCGTGAAGCTCGAAATCATCCCGGGCGACGGCAAGCAGACGCTGACGAAGTACCGTGCGCGTAACCACGACATGTATATCGGTCAGTGGGGCATGGACTATTTCGATCCGAACTCCAACGCCGAAACCTTCACCAGCAACCCTGACAATTCCGACGAAGGCAAGAACAAGACCCTTGCCTGGCGCAATGCCTGGGACGTTCCGGAGCTGACGAAGAAGACCAAGGAAGCTCTGCTCGAGCGCGACAGCGCCAAGCGTGCGGAGACTTACAAGGAACTGCAGAAGACGGTGCTTGGCGAAAGCCCGTTCGTCATCATCTTCCAGCAGACCGAAGTCGCCGGCTACCGCGCCAACGTCAAGGGCCTGAAGCTCGGTCCGAGCTTCGACACCAACTTCGTCGCCGGCATCACCAAAGAATAAGCCGTCTCGAAGGAATAAACCGAAAGGATAGTTCCCTTGAGCATGAGCGGAACAGGGACCATGGACGGGCGCAAACGCGCCCGTCCCGGCAAGATCGTGGCAGCCGTGCTGCGTTTTCTCGTGGTCGTGCTGACGACCTATCTCGGCCTCCTGGCCGTCACCTTCTTCATCGGCCGGGTGATCCCGATCGATCCGGTTCTGGCCGTCCTCGGTGACCGGGCGCCGTCGCATGTCGTCGAAAGGACGCGCGAGGCGATGGGGCTGAACCTGCCCCTCTATCAGCAGTTTTTCATCTATGTCCGCCAGGCGCTGACCGGCGATTTCGGCGTTTCGGTGCTGACGACCAATCCGGTCATGACCGACATCCGCCGCGTCTTCCCGGCGACGATGGAACTTGCGACGCTCGGCACGCTGATCGGCGCCATCTTCGGCGTGCCGCTCGGGGTGCTCGCCGCCGTCAAGCGCGGCAGCATCGCCGACCAGATCGTCCGCGTCATCGGCCTTGTCGGCTATTCCGTACCGATCTTCTGGCTGGCGCTGCTGTCGCTGCTCGTCTTCTACGCGCGGCTGAAATGGGTCGCCTATCCCGGCCGTATCGATATCGTCTTCGAATACACGTTCACCCCGATCACCGGTTTCTACCTGTTCGACGCCCTTTGGCAGCGGCAGTGGGACGTGCTCTGGGATGTGTTTCGCCACATCATCCTGCCGGCGTCGTTGCTCGGCTACTTCTCGCTCGCCTATATCAGCCGCATGACGCGCAGCTTCATGCTCAACGAGTTGCAGCAGGAATATATCGTCGCGGCGCGGGCCAAGGGCCTGTCGGAGACCCGCATCATCTGGGGGCATGCGCTCAGAAACGCTGCCGTGCCGCTCGTGACGGTGATCGCGCTTTCCTATGCCGGCCTGCTCGAAGGCTCGGTATTGACGGAAACCGTCTTCGCCTGGCCTGGCCTTGGCCTCTACATCACCAACTCGCTGCAGAATGCCGACATGAACGCCGTCCTCGGTGGCACCATCGTCATCGGCTCGGTCTTCATCGGCATCAATCTCTTGTCCGACCTTCTCTATCGGACGCTCGACCCGAGGACGCGCCAGCGATGAGCACCGTTACCCAGACACGTCCGATGACGCGCCGCGAATGGCTTTTGTCCGATCGTCCCCAGTCGCGCACGCAGGCCCGCCTCGGTCGCGCCTACATGACCTGGCAGCGTTTTGCCGCGAACAAGCTCGCCGTTCTCGGCCTGCTCATTCTGTTGGCGCTGGTCTTCGTGGCCGCTTTCGCCGATCTTCTGGCGCCGCATTCGCCCTACATCGGCGATCTCGCCAATGCACGGCTGATGCCGCCGGGAAGTCCCGGCTACCTGCTCGGCACCGATGATCTCGGCCGCGACATCCTATCGCGGCTGATCCACGGATCGCGGCTGACGCTCGCCGTCGTCCTGCTCGTCGCCATCATTGCCGCGCCGATCGGGCTCATCGTCGGCGCTGTCGCCGGCTATGCCGGCGGCTGGGTCGATGCCGTGCTGATGCGCATCACTGACATCTTCCTCGCCTTCCCGAAGCTGGTGCTGGCGCTCGCCTTCGTCGCAGCCCTCGGCCCGGGCATCGAGAATGCCGTGATCGCCATCGCCATCACCTCCTGGCCTCCCTATGCCCGCATCGCCCGCGCCGAAACGCTGACGGTGCGCAATTCCGACTACATCGCCGCCGTTCAGCTGATGGGCGCTTCGCCGACCCGTATCGTCTTCCGGCACGTCATGCCGATGTGCATGTCGTCGCTGATCGTGCGTGTCACGCTCGACATGGCCGGCATTATCCTGACTGCCGCGGGCCTCGGCTTCCTTGGCCTCGGCGCCCAGCCGCCACTTCCGGAATGGGGCGCGATGATCGCGTCCGGCCGCCGCTTCATCCTCGACCAGTGGTGGGTGGCGACCATGCCCGGCATCGCGATCCTGATTGTCAGCCTCGGCTTCAACCTGCTCGGCGACGGCCTGCGCGACGCGCTTGACCCGCGGGAGAGCGGCCAATGAGCGCGCTTCTGACGGTAGAAGACCTCAAGGTCTCGTTTCCGACCCGCACCGGCCTCATCGAGGCCGTGCGCGGCGTCTCCTTCACGCTCGGCCGCGAACGCCTCGGCATCGTCGGCGAAAGCGGCTCCGGCAAGTCGCAGACCGGCCGGGCGATCATGGGGCTGACGCCTTCACACGCACAGGTGACGGCAAAGCAACTGTCCTTCGACGGCATCGACCTCTTGTCCGCGTCGCCGAAGGTCCGCCGGGACCTCAGGGGCAAGCGCATCGCCATGATCCTGCAGGATCCGAAATACTCGCTGAACCCGGTCATGAGCATCGGCCGGCAGATCGTCGAGACGCTCAGGCAGCACGAGAATGTCAACCGGGGTGAAGCCCGCGAGCGGGCGCTCGACATGCTCGCAGCCGTCCAGATCCGCGACCCGAAGCGCGTCTACGATCTCTATCCGCACGAGGTTTCGGGCGGCATGGGTCAGCGCGCGATGATCGCGATGATGCTGGTTGCCGGACCGGAACTCCTGATCGCCGACGAGCCGACCTCGGCGCTCGACGTGACGGTCCAGCTCGAGGTGCTCGGTATCCTCGACAAGCTCGTGGCCGACCGCGGCATGGGCCTGATCTTCGTCTCGCACGACCTCAGGCTCGTCTCGTCCTTCTGCGACCGGGTGATCGTCATGTATGCCGGCCGGATCGTCGAGGAGCTGGCGGCGTCCGAGCTTGCCAACGCCAAGCATCCCTATACCCAAGGGCTTCTGAATTGCATGCCGGCGATCGGCTCCGATCGCCATCCCCTGCCGGTCCTCGACCGCAAGCCGGAGTGGGCCCAATGACATCAGCCGTTTCTGTTTCGAATGTCGTCGTCACCTATGACGAGTTCAAGGCGTTGAACGACGTCAGCGTCGAGATCGCGCCCGGCGAATCCTTCGGGCTCGTCGGTGAATCCGGATCGGGCAAGTCGACCCTGCTGCGGGCCGTCGCTGGTCTGGCGCCGGTCACGTCAGGCACGATCCGTGTCCATGATCGGGTGCTCAAGGGCTCCAAGCGCGACAAGGCTTTTTATCGCGCCGTGCAGATGGTCTTCCAGGACCCTTACGGCTCGCTGCATCCGCGTCAGACGATCGACCGGCAACTGCTCGAACCGCTGGCCGTCCACGGTGTCGCCGACGGCGAACGGCGCATTCTGAAGGCGTTGGACGAGGTCGGCCTCGGATCCGGTTTCCGGTTCCGCTATCCGCACCAGCTCTCGGGCGGCCAGCGCCAGCGCATCGCAATCGCCCGGGCGCTGATCCTCGAACCGTCGATCCTGCTTCTCGACGAGCCGACTTCGGCGCTCGACGCGTCTGTGCAGGCGGAAGTGCTGAACCTTCTTGAGCAGGTCAGGCGCGACCGCAAGCTCACCTTCATCATGGTCAGCCACGACCTCGGCGTCGTTACCCATATGTGTGACCGGTTGGCGGTGATGCAGGGCGGCCGCGTCGTCGAACGGCTGTCGTCAGCCGATCTCGTCGCCGGGCGCATCGGCGAGGACTATACGCGCAGCTTGATGGTGGCGAGCAAGGGCTTTCAGCGCAAGGACGCCGCTGCGACCGTGTGACGACCGGCGTTTACAGGCAGAGCGAGAACCTCGCGGGGCATCTGTATCAAACGGGAAAGCGCTGTGCTTTCAGGCGCTTTCCCGCCAGACCGAGGTGGAGTCGGTGATCACCTTTTGAATGTGTCGCTGTTCGCGCCATTCACGTCCCATATCCTTGATCACAGGGCATGCGTCTGGCGAGTAAATGTAGTTGCGACGGCTCGCGACATAGTCTTCCATCACCGGGTTGACGCCCGAATAGAACTGCTTCTCCGGATCCCTGGAAAGGTCCATCAGACCGGCGCAGTGCCGAGCGAAGCCACCACGCAGGATCGAGGGCGAGGTGGTGAACTTCGGGAAGGTCCGAAACAGTGGGATCCTGATCCCGAAGAGGTGCGCATATTCGTTGCGCCGATGGAAGTGGCCCTTGCGGCCGATATCCCAGTTCTGGTCCGCCGTATGGAACGACACCTGGCTTATCGTCGGGTCGGCGAAGGGCGCCAGCAGTTCCTCGCCCATATCCCTCAAGGAAATCCAGTCGTCCTCAAGATGGAAGACGTAGTCGGCACTTGAGGCAGACCAGAGCCTGGCGACGGCCGCGCAGAAGCCCGGGCTTTCCGGCTGGAAAATGGTGGCCTCAGGAAAATGCCTGCGGAAGATCTCGACGCAGGCGCGATGGTCGTCCACCGACCCGAAGACCGGGTCGAGATTGAGATAGGCGCCGCGCAGGTTGAGCTTGCCAAAGATTTTCTCTCCGAAGCTCGCGAGCGTCTGGTCAAGCAAATCCGGGCGCCGGGTGGCGACAACGCAAAGGTCAATCGTGGACATAACACATCCTTGGGTGTGTTTTTTGCAACCGTCAAGACCCACGCGCGGCTCGATCTCGCTTCAATTGTGCAAACCCACCCCTAGGCGATCAACGTGGTTGATTTCCGCCCTTAAAGGGGAAGGTTGGACGAACCGCCCGCGCCCTGGGCGCTGAAAATCAGAATACGCTGAGCTCCGGTATAGCCACGACGAAGCGGCCGCCCCAGTCGCGGATCGCAGCGTTGTCGGCAACGATCTCTGCCTTCAGGTTCCACGGCAGGATAACCAGATAATCGGGCCTTGCGTGCTCGATGCGGGTCGGCGCGTGCACCGGAATATGGGTTCCGGGCAAGAGCTTGCCCTGCTTCAGGTCGTTCCGGTCCACCGCGAAGGCGATCTCGCTTTGCGACAGGCCGCAGACATTGAGGAAGGTGTTGCCTTTCGCAGCGGCGCCATAGGCCGCCACCGTTTTTCCTTCGGCCTTGGCGCGCGCCAGGAAGTCCTGGAAATCCTTGCAGACGGCGGCAATGCGGGTGTCGAAGGCCTGGTAGGTTTCCATCTTCATCAGTCCGGCAACCGCCTCGGTGGCGCGCAGCGTCTCAAGCTGAAGCGTGGCCTTCCGCACGCCCGATGCAAGCTGTGCATAGACGCGCAACGAGCCGCCATGCGTCGGCAGTTCCTCGACGTCGAAGACCTTCAGGCCGGAACTTTCGAAGATGCGTTCCACGGCGGCGAGCGACAGATACGAGTAGTGCTCGTGATAGATCGTGTCGAACTGCACCTCTTCCATCAGCCGCAGAAGATGCGGGAACTCGAAGGTCGCCACGCCATCCGGCTTCAGCAGTATGGCAAAGCCACCCACGAAGTCGGCGATGTCAGGCACATGGGCGAGGACGTTGTTGGCGGCCGTCAGGTCGGCGCGGATCCCGCGCTTGACGAGTTCGGTTGCGGTCTCGCGGCCGAAGAAGGCGACTTCGGTCGGAACCTTGCGTTCCTCGGCAAGCCGTGCCGCGTTGGCGGCGGGCTCGACGCCGAGTACCGGAATGCCCTTGTCGACGAAGTACTGCAGCAGGTAGCCGTCATTGGACGCAATCTCGACGACCTGGGAACTGTCGTTCAGCCCGAAGCGCTCGGTCATGGTGTCGGCATAGCGGCGAGCATGCTCGAGCCAGCTTGTCGAGAAAGACGAGAGGTAGGCGTAACCGTCGGTGAAGATCTCGTGCGCGGGCACGTTCTCCGTCGTCTGCACCAGCAGGCATTCGGAGCAGACCATTGCTTTCAGGGGAAACGAGCGCTCGCGCGCGATCGCTTCTTCGGTCGGCTCAAGGAACGAGTTCGACCACGGGGTCGAGCCCAGGTCGGCGACGACAGTGTTGAGCGGTGTCGAGCAGAAACGGCAATTGTGGGACATCGAAGTCGTTAGCCTCTCATGAATGCGTCGATTTGGCTGAGTGTGAGGTCGCGAGCAGCGCCGCCGCGCCGCCAGCCGTCATACCAGCGCGCGGTCCAGTTGATTGCCTCGATTTGGCTGAGGCGGGCGATCCAGGACAGGGTGCTTGCGGCAAGCGCCGGGTCGAGGCCGAGCGTCTTCATCTCGCGGGGTTGATCTTCCGACGATGTGTCGCGCCATTCGGTCGGCAGGCCCATCGCGGTCTGGATGGCGGCGGCGACGTCCTTGACGGGGATCTGTGGCTCGGCTGGGGAGGGCCCGAAATTCAGGGCGGTCACCTCGGTCTCGCCGGCGTGGAGCGCTTCGGCAAGGGTGAAGTAGCCGTTGAGGCAATCAAGCACGTGCTGCCAAGGCCGGGTGGCGAGCGGGCTGCGGATGTCAAGCGTTTTGCCCGACTGGGCCGCGCGCACGATGTCGGGAACCAGTCGGTCGACCGAGAAGTCGCCGCCGCCGAGCACGTTGCCCCCGCGGGCCGTCGCCACCTGCACGCCGCGTTCGCGCAGAAACGAATCCCGCCAGGTCGAGACGACCAGTTCGCACGCAGCCTTCGAGCCGGAATAGGGGTCGTGGCCACCAAGCACGGCGTCTTCCGGGAAGTGCCGACCGCTTTCGTCGTTGCGATAGACCTTGTCGGTGGTCACGACGACGACGGTCTTGAGCGCGGGCGAGTGACGTGCTGCGTCCAGCAGGCGTACCGTTCCCATGACGTTGACGTCGAACGTGTCGGCCGGCGTCCGGTAACTCTCGCGCACCAACGGCTGCGCCGCCATGTGGAGGATGATCTCCGGATCGCACTTCAGGATCGCCGCGGCAAGCGTGTCGCTGTCGCGAATGTCGGCGAGGTATTCGTCGATGGTCTGGCCGGCGCCAAGCAGGGCGTGAAGGGAGGGCTCTGCCGCCGGCGGCAGGGCGTAACCGGTCACGCTGGCACCCATATTGGTCAGCCACAGTCGCGCCCAGCTCCCCTTGAAGCCGGTGTGGCCCGTCAGCAGCACGCGCTTGCCGACCCAGAAGGATGGGTTTGCCAGCCGGCTCATGCCCAGACTTTCCAGGGCGCAGCACCGCCCTGCCAGAGGTCTTCGAGCTGGTTCTTGTCGCGCAGCGTATCCATCGGACGCCAGAAACCGCCATGTTCAAAGGCCATCAACTGGCCTTCTGCCGCAAGGCCTTCCAAAGGCTCGGCCTCGAACGGCGTGTGGTCCCCTTCGATCCGGTCGAGGACCGAGCGGTTGAGGACGAAGAAGCCGCCATTGATGTGACCGTTGTCGCCGGCCGGCTTCTCGATGAAGCTTTGAACCCGCCCATCGTTGACAGCAAGCGCGCCGTAGCGGCCCGGCGGGATGACGCTTGTCACGGTTGCCTGACGGCCGTGATGACGGTGGAAATCGGTCAGCGCCTTGATGTCGATGTTTGCGACGCCGTCACCATAGGTAAGGCAGAACGTATCGCCCAGGTGATCGGCGACGCGTTTCAGACGTCCGCCGGTCATGGAATCGGTTCCGGTATCGACGAGCGTGACGCGCCAGGGCTCGGCCTTGTTCGAGTGAAACAGGGTCTCGCCCGTTCTCATGCAATAGGTGACGTCGGAGGAGTGCAGCACGTAGTTGGCGAAGTACTCCTTGATCATGTAGCCACGGTAGCCGAGGCAGATCACGAAATCCGAAAACCCGTAGTGGCTGTAGATCTTCATGATGTGCCAAAGGATCGGCCGACCGCCGATCTCGATCATCGGTTTCGGCCTGAGATGGCTCTCTTCCGAGATGCGCGTGCCGTAGCCACCGGCAAGAATGACAACCTTCATGTAAGTGCCCTGTAGTTGCATGTGCCCCGAACACAACGGGTTGCCTCGCCGTATATCAGCGCGACCTTGTGTGTAGATGGCTCCGGCGCATTGACAATCCCGCTTGTCGAACTATGAACCACGACACACAACTTTTTGGCGCGAAGCGCCAGGTTCATTGCACGATTTGCGATATTAATGCAATCGCTGAGTGAGACGGCGGAATGGCGAGAGTAAGCATCGGTTTGCCGACCTATAACGGCGCGGAGTTCATCGGCGAGTGCCTTGCCTCCCTTCGGGATCAGAGCTTCGAGGATTTTGAAGTCTTCATTTCCGACAACGGCTCGACCGACGGCACCAGCGACATTTGTGCGGACTTCGCAAGGACGGACAAACGGTTCCGTCACGTGTTCTATCCTGAAACCGTACCCGCGACGGAGAACTTCATAAGAGCGCGGGATATGACGAGCGCGCCCTATTTTTGCTGGCGCGCGGATGACGACCTGGCCGATCGCGAGCATCTCGCGGGCCTGGTGTCGGCGCTGGATGGAAACCCCCAAGCGGTGCTGGCGGTTTCTCCGGTGCTTCGGATTACGGAAAGCGCTGAGCGGCTGTTCGAGCTTCCGTCTTCAATCGCGAACGACCGCGTGGGGCGTATTCGTGATATCCTGATCGGGTGCCATCCCAGCTGGTTCTACGGTCTATGGAGGCGAGAGGCGACCGACAGCGCCCTGGGCGGTTTCGCGAACTACGAGTTTGCCTGGGCGGCCGATCATCTGGCGATGCTGCCGGCGATCCTCGACAATGCCGTTGCGCTGTCGCCCGAAGGGCGCTTCATTCAGCGCATCAAGCGGCAAGCGAACTACCATCTGCCGCCGGACAAGTTGCTGCAGGCGCGTAAGCAGTATCGGCAACTTGCGCTTGAGATGATCGCTGAGCGCGAGTGGTCACCGGCCGAATTGAAGATCATAAGACGCGCGCTGGAACTCCACCTGGAACGCCGTGTTGCGCCGTGGTTCAAGACGCACAAGCGTGCGATAAAGCATAAACTGCGCTCGGCCTTGCCGTTCGGTTGAAGACCGGCCTCAGGCCGCAGCGCAATCGCGCAGGACCTGAACCACGCGCGCGATCTCTTCGCCCGTCATGTCGTGATAGCTCGGCAGGTTGATCGCCCGGCCGGGCAAGTCGTAGGCCGTGGCGTTGGCCGGCACGTCATCGAAGGGCGGCAGGGAGCTCAGCGGCCAGAAGAAGACGCGGGCGTCGATGTTTTCGACCGCAAAGGCTTCCTGCAACCTTTCCCGTGTTACGCCTGTCTCCTGCGCAAAGACGACGGTCGGCATCCAGAAACCGTTTTTCGTTCCTTCCGGCTCCGGGTTCATGGCCAGGGCGTTCACGCCGGAAAGCTGTTCCCGGTAGGCGTAGAAGATCTCGCGCTTGCGCTCCACCAGTTCATCGACGCGCTCGATCTGCGCCAGGCCGATGGCGGCCTGCAGGTTCGACATCTTGTACTTGAAGCCGATTTCGTCCGGCCAGAACTGCTTTTTCTGGCCGCGGGCGCGGCCATGGTTGGAAAGCGTCAGGACCTTGTCGTAAAGCTTGCTGTCGCTGGTGACGAACATGCCGCCTTCGCCAGTCGTCACGGTCTTGGTGCCGTGGAAGGAGAAGGCACCGAAGGCGCCAAGCGAACCGGCCTTACGTCCGCGCCATTCCGAGCCGAGCGCTTCGGCGGCATCCTCGACGACCGGAATGTTGTGCCGCGCGCCGATCTCGAGCAGACGATCCATGTCGCAGAGATTGCCGTAAATATGCACGGCCATGATGGCCTTCGTCTTCGGCGTAATCGCCGATTCAACTTTTTCCGGATCGATGCACCAGCTGTCTGCGAGGACGTCGACGAAAACAGGCTTCGCGCCGAGGTGAACGATCGGGGCAGCTGAAGCCGTCCAATTGGTGTCGGCGAGGATAACCTCGTCACCCGGTCCGACGCCGAGAGCGGCAAGCCCCATGTGCAATGCACCGGTGCAGCTCGACGTCGAGATCGCGTGCGTCGTGCCCAGATGTGCAGCAAAGGCAGCCTCGAACCGGTTGATATAGTCGTAGCAGCGCTCGCCCCATCCGTTGGCCGCGGCGTCTGTGGCATAGGCGACTTCACGCTCTGTGATCGAGGGCTTGGTGTAGAGAATGCGGGGTTTCATGGGGCGCCGTTCGATAGAGACCTGGACGTTGCTGGAAAGCCGTGGATGCCGGAGCGGGAGAGACAAGGCATCTTGTTTCGTTCTCCCGCTGCCGCTTGTTCTGGTTCGCCCGCGTCAGAGCCAGACGTGGTCGAGGCCTGGTCGCTCGAGCCACGGTTGCGCGGCGATGGCGGCGCGGGCCTTCAAGGGGTTGAGGCCGATGAACAGCGCCTCGGCGTCCCCCGGCAGGTCCTCTGGCGACAGGACGGGAATGCCGAAGTGGGTTGCGCCCTTCATGTTTTCGTTGCGATCCAGGAACGCCACGACATCGACGGCCTGGCCGATGCGCCCGTAAATCCAGCTTCCGTAGAAGCCGGCGCCGTAGATCGCGACCTTGCGCTTGGCGTAGCGCTCAACCCCGTCTTTAAGTTTTACCGATGCCTGATCCCAGAAGGCGCAGATGTCACGCGCCTGTTTGGCCGCCTCAACGGCCGCAGCGGACGTGCCTGGAACGTCGAGCGCCGCCGCGGAGCTGCGCGCGACGACGAAAAAGGCGCCGGGAAACGAGGTGTTGTCGACGGTTTCCACCTCAAAGCCTGCGCTTGTGAGGGCATGGACAATCGACGCCTGGCTGAAATGGTTGAGGTGGTCGGCAACCGCCATGTCACCGGGATTGCCCGCAACGTCGGGCACGGAGAACAGGAAGGTGCCACCCGGGCGCAGCAGGTTGTGCACGTCGCGCATGAAGCCGACGGGATCGGCCACGTGCTCGACGACGAAATGGCACATGACCGCCTCAAACGTCTTCTGCCAGGTCTCGGGCACCGTATAGGTTGCCTGTGCCGCTTCCGGCACCCAGCCCTGCCAGGCGGCCGCATAGTCCGAACTGACATCGAAGACGTGGGGGTGAAGGTCGTCGCGCGCCGCAACCATCTTGCGCAACGTGTCCGCCTTGGCGGCACCATAGTCGAGGATCGAAGCGCTCTTGGGAAGGTCAAGCAGGCGGAGTGACAATGCGGCCTGGTGATCGGTGCGATAGATGATCGTGCCATCTGCCGCGATCGCGAAGAACTGGTCGTGGTTCTCGCTGCTGAGAGAGATCCGATAGCCGGTGTCGTAGAAGGCCTCGATATCAGGAATATCGTCGCTTTGCGCATGTCCGCAGACGCCGCACACGTAGACGCGCGTCGGCACGTCGAGCAACGTGGTGCTCGACGTCAGGGCCGGCGCAGGCACTTCATAGGATGGGGCGCCGATGTGGTCGCCACAAACTCGGCAGGCAGTCATGCCGGCTCTCCTTGCGGAGCGACCAGCTCCGGCAGGACGTCGGCGAACTTCACGCCGGCCGCGAACGAGCCCTTCCATCCGATGCGGATGCCCACCGGTTCGGCGAAGTTGAAGTAGCGGAACTGTATGCTCCAGCGCGGGATCTGCGAGACATTGTGGCCCGACTGGTGCAGAGTCAGGAAGTCCATCAGAATGAGGTCGCCGGGCTTGCTGAGCGGCGCGACATGCTTGTAGCGCGCCAGCCGTTCCTCGCCCTTGTGGAGATGCAGCGCATAGGCACCCGTCTTTCCGGCGCCGGCGTCATCCTCATACACGGGCACGAGCCCCTCGGCATGCGAGCCCTCGGCGATCTGAACCGGCCCCATGTCTGCGCTGACTGGCAGCAACGGTGTCCAGAAGACAATGCCGTCGACGCTGCGCAATTGCGACGGGAATTCCTGATGCCACTGTGCGCGGAACTTTTCCTCGCCGGGATTGTCGATACGCATCCCGTAGCCGCCAGCGGCGATACCGGGAATGCTGCCAGGTCGCAGCGCCTTGAAGACCTCGTCGTTGGCAGCGGCGCTGACGAGGCGCATGAAGGCGGGGATCTGCTTCACCGCATCATAGACCTCGCCGCCCCAGGAACGGTTGACGGCAATGAGCCTGCGGTAGGCGATAGACATCGCTTCCTCAGCGGTCCCAGTCGGCGCGTCGACGCCGTACTTCTTGCAAAGCAGTTCGAGGATCTGGCGGACGCCCTCCTGGATGGGGGCGATCTCAGCCTGGATATCGTAGAAGCCCGGCACCAGATGATAGCCGTCGGTCTCGAACTGTTGGCGCGCGCTTTCGGAAATGATGGTGCTGTTCTTCATGATACGCGATCTTCCTCCTTCAGGAATTCCCGCCAAGACACGGTCGTCGGTGACAAATGCTTGCGCGCATCGGGACCGGTGCGCGCGATGAGGTCCAGTACGGATACATAAGGCGTGAAGGTTTCGCGGGGCTGGGGCCACGGCGTGCAGCTATAGCTCATGTACTCGACGTGGACGCCGGCGGCTTCGAATGCGCCGTGATCGAGATAGTTGGCAGCGCCGTGCCCGGTCAGATAGCGCGTGCCTCCAGCCGAAAGCACCAAATTGAGCACGCGCTGCCACGACGTTCCGGTAATCGCCATTTCACTGGAGCGTTGCACGATGCGTTCAGCGCCGATGCCCATGTAGCGGGCAGAGACCTCGATGCTGGCGATCAGCAGATCGCAAACCGTCTCCTTGGCGTAGACCTCGTCGAAGACAGCCAGCGCATCGTCGATGAAGGGCGCTCCGCTCAGTGACTGGCGCAGCAGCGAGCGGTGGCTTGCGCGCCACTCTTCGCCGGTTCCCGATAGGTCACGGATTTTCTGAAAGCTTCCCTTGCCGGCAAGCGGGATCGTCATCCACGCCCGATCGTTGCCGTTCAGCAGTTGGATGCGATTGGTGAAGCTGCCTTTCGAAAACTGGGCATCGTCCAGATAGATGTATCCGTCGGCAACCATCAGTTGCTCAAAGAAGCCCGGCCAGGGAAAAAGCATCGGCTGTGAGATGACGACAGCTGTCACGAGCCCACCTCGCTCAACACATGCTCCAGCAGCGCGACATCATGTTGGTGCCCTTCGGCGTCGACGAAGTGTTTCTCCATCGTGCCGACAATGCGGTAGCCGAGCCCGAGATGAAGCTTCATGGAGGGGTGATTGTCCACCCTGATTTCCGCAAGGAGCTTGCGTAGCCCCAGCTGGATACGGCTGAACGACATTAGTTGTCGCAGCGCCGATTGGCCAAGCCCACGCCCCCGGGCGTGGGCGGCAAGCACGATCCCGCCATATCCGGTTCCGTTCTTGCGGTGAACTTGACTGACCTGAACGTAACCGACGGCTCTTCGGGAAGCGCCATCTTCAATCACAAGGAAGGCCTCGCCTGGTTGGCTTTTCCGCCGATCCACCCATGCTTCCAGGTCGTCGTCGGTCGTTCCGTCTGGCACGGTTAGCAAGAGCGATTGCAGTTCTCGGTCGCGACGCAGCGCAAACAACAGTGGAAAATCACCGGCATCGACGGAGCGCAGGTTTAGGTTGCCCTCCGCCGTGTGGGCAATTCCCGCATCCTCTATTTGCGTACGCACTTCAGGTAGCCCCCAGGCGAGCTCGATAGCACGAGTTTCCCGTTGAGGACGGGATCGGTCTCGAAGCGATCCGTTTCCTTGAGATAGGTGTTCAGCGCCGCATAGGGCTCGTCGCCCGGATACCAGATTTTGGAGCGCTTTGTCGGCGTTTGCGAGGTGTCGCCCCAGCCAAGCAAGGTATCTGCGACAACGATGTACTGGCCTTCGGTTACCAGCGGGCCATAGGTCCGCAGCTCGTCCAGCACATGGTCGCGGCTGTGGTCGCTGTCGAGCACCACCATGACCGAGGCGCCTGGCGGGATTTCGGCCTTGACCTTCGCCAGCGTTTCTTCGGTCGTTGAAGGGCCCTCGATCAGCGTGATGCGCGAGGACATGGGGTGTTGCTCGATCGAGTCACGGTTGTGGGCGCGGATGTCGATGTCGACGCCGATGACCTTGCCCTTGCCGATCAGCTGCAGCATGGCCGCCATGAAGATCACCGAGCCGCCGCGGGCGACGCCTGTCTCGATGATGATGTCGGGCTTGGTGTTCCAGATGACTTCCTGGGTCGCCATGACATCGGCCGGCATCTGGATGATCGGCACGCCCATGAAGGACCACAGGTAGGAGTAGTCGTACTTGTCGAGCGTCACCAGGGTGTCGAGCGATTGCTGGAATGCGCCTTGATCCTGGCCCAGCGCAAGCGCCATTTCCGTCTTGTGGGCCTCGAATGCGAGACGATCGTCTGCTACTGTCATTGCTCCTGACACCCTTTTGAATGCACTCTATGGATGCGCCAACGGTGGCGAACCGTGAACTGTGGCGGTTTCGCCGATTCGCGACGCTTTTCCTGTGAACGCTTTCATGTCGGCAATTGTAAATACGGTCAAGGCCGGTTTCTTAGGGGCGAAAGGGTCGTCCTTGGTTTCCGGCGGAAGGTTTCATGTCGCGCTTCGATCGAATTTCTACACCCATAGCGGGTCTGATGGTTGTCGAGCGGCAGCGCAGGGGCGACGATCGCGGTTTCTTTTCGCGCTTCTTCTGCCGCGACGCGCTTGCCGACTTCGGCGGAGGTGGGACGATCGCCCAGATCAACCATACGCTGACGCAGGCGGCCGGCACGATCCGCGGGCTGCACTTTCAGCGCGCGCCGCATGACGAGGCGAAATTCGTCTCTTGTCTTTCCGGCGCCGTCTTCGACGTCGCGGTCGACCTCAGACCAGGTTCTCCGACCTATCTGCATTGGCACGGCGAAGTGCTGAGTGCGGAAAACGGACGCTCGATGATGATCCCTGGCGGCTTTGCCCATGGATTTCAGACGCTCGCAGACGATTGCGAACTGATCTATCTGCACGACAAGCCCTATGCACCCGAGGCTGAGGGCGGGCTTAATCCGCTCGATCCGCGACTGGCAATCGCCTGGCCGTTGCCGGTCGGGCAGATGTCGGCGCGCGACCAGGCCCTGCCTGTGCTGCCGATCGCGAGCTGATCGCCGAAGCCTCCATCGTTGACTTCGCAGCGGATGGGAGGAGAATGAAGTCTCCGCGCCACCACGACAGAAGGGGTGTCGACGATGACGATCGCCAGAAAACTTCAGAACTACATCGATGGTGCCGGGGTCGCCTACGACACCGTCGACCATCATCGCACGGCCACCACCAGCCAGACCGCCAGGGCAGCGCATGTGCCCGGCAGCAGGCTTGCCAAGTCCGTGGTCGTCCACCATGAGATGGGCTACGTGCTTGCTGTGGTTCCGAGCACGCACCGGGTCGAGCTCTCCACCCTGCAGGATGTGATGGACCGCCGCCTCGGCCTTGCTTCGGAAGAGGAGGTGTGCACGCTTTTTGCCGATTGCGATATCGGCGCGGTGCCGCCTGTCGGATCGGCCTATGACGTGCCGGTGCTGCTCGACGAAAGCCTGGGTGCCGTCAACGACGTCTATTTCGAGGGCGGCGACCACAGAACGCTGGTGCACATGAGCGGACCGAACTTCCGCAACCTGATGAAGGATGCGCGGATCGCCCGCTTCAGCCACCCGGCGTGATCTCAGTTGTTCAGGTCCTCAGGGTCGTCGGTTTCTTCGGCGGCTCCGACCATGGCGCTTGCCCGGCGATATCTCGGGCTCCAACCAGCGGTCGAGACGGGCCACGGCCGGAATGCGCCGGGGAGATCTTGTCAAAGTCCCAACTTGGTTGCACCATCACCGGGATAGGCACCTTTTGATGGGGGTGGGGGCGATGACGCAGACGACGTCCAGAACTTTGACCAACAGGTCCTTGACCAAATCGCTGGCGGTACTGTCGGTTGCAGCCGCGGCCCAGACCTTCGGCTTGGCGGCATTTGCGCAGGCCAACATTTTCGACCAGTTTCCAGTCGTCGTCGCATGCGAATACAAGGGCACGCAGCACGCCTTCTATCTGTCCAAGGTGACGGCCGACGGTACCGCGACCTATGTGGCTTCGGACAATTTTGCCGGCACGATCACGCTGACGGGTGCGGCCAAGGTGGTCGGCGCCGAAGAGGGTGGGAGCTGCCTTGGAAAGACGATCGAGGAGCTCAGGGCGTCGGGGCAGGCGCGCGATATCAAGTAGTCTGGTCGGCGCGCCCGGGCGGCGCGGCGGCCTGGTCCGTCGCCTGCAACGAGAATAGCAAGCTATTGTTGGTACACTGTAAAATGCCGAACAGGACCTGAACGGCGTTCGCGTTGTAATTCGTGTTTGGTGGCACAGCCCCTAAGGCAAAGCGGCGTCAAAACCTGAAGTCTACGGAAAAAGGCTACTTTTCTAAGGTTCGGCGAAAGAACCGCTGCTTTAGAGTTTTCTGTTGTGGCAATCAGAAAATCTGATCTACTGCGACCTCGTTGCTTGGCTTTCGGGGGATATTGCCGATGGAGTTGACGCGCAGGGACATGATGCTTGGCAGTTTGGCGCTTCTCGGCGCCGGTGCGGCTCAGAGGCCGGCTTTTGCCAAGGCGACATCCTATTTTTCCGGCCCGGCCGTCGACAACGGCGTGACCTACCGCAGCACCAACTTCGCCAAGATCGATCCGAAATGGCGGCGCCAGGTCGTCAAGTATTTCAGCAGCGAGCCGATCGGCACCGTCGTCGTCGATACGCGGCACCACTTCCTCTACCTGATCATGGAGAACAAGACGGCCATCCGTTATGGCGTCGGCGTCGGGAAGGAGGGCTTCAAGTGGTATGGTCGCGCAACGATCGACCGCAAGTCGCTCTGGCCGCGCTGGACGCCACCGCCGGAGATGCGCGAACGCCATCCCGAACTGCCTGAATTCGTGGACGGCGGTTCGCCCAAGAACCCGCTTGGTCCCCGCGCCATGTATCTGCTTCGCGATGGCGTCGATACCGGCTATCGTTTCCACGGCACGCTGGAGCCGGGCAGCATCGGCAAGGATGCCTCCAGCGGCTGCATCCGCATGTTCAACGAGGATGCGATCGATCTTTATCAGCGCTGCCCGATCGGCACCGCCGTGCAGGTCCTGCCGCATATCGCCGACAAAGCCCCCGAGGTCAGTCAAGCAACCCCGGCGGCAGTTCCGGTCGCAACCCCGGTCGAATAAGGAATATCACCCCGATGCCCGCTATGCCCGGATTTACGAGGCTGCTGTCTGCTGCGGCCATTCTGCTGACGCTGACCGCCTGCAACACCACCGAGATTGCCGCGGTCGAAGAGCCGGCCGCAGTCCCGATGACCGGAAAGACCGATGACCCGGCGCCCGGTTTCGAGACGGTTTCTGCCGGCACCGAAGAGGACTTCATCCTCAATGTCGGTCGCCGGACCTACTTCACGCAAGACTCCTCCGCACTCGACAGCGTTGCCAAGGCAACGCTCGACAAACAGGCGATCTGGCTCAACAGCAACCCGCGCTGGCTGGTCAAGCTGCAGGGCTTCTCCGACGACAGCGGTTCTGCCTCCAAGATGGAGACGCTGTCGCAGAAACGCGCCGACGCGGTCATGGCCTACCTCGTCTCGAAGGGCGTGGACGCAAACCGCCTGTGGGCGAAGGGCTACGGCAACGATCGCGAGGTCCGCGACTGCACCGAACGCTCCTGCAAGGTGCAAAACCGGCGGGTGGTAACGAACCTCAGGACGGAACGCGACGAGACTTGAGCACGGATCGGTTCACGACGATTTGCCGGTTTGTGTGGCGGTCGGGAGGAACGGTGAAGTGCGGCCTAGTTGTTGCCGCGGCTCGGCTTGTTTCGCGTGAGATCTTGCCGAAGGGTCGGGATCGCAAGTGGGTTCAAGGCTTGACGGCGGCAAACGTTCCACTCTTCCAAGATGGCGCGGTGTTTTTCGGTCAAGCGCTGAACGATACTCCCTGACCAAGTGGCCTATCGTGCGATCTCCCAAGAAATTCGCGACCAGTTCCAGGAATTCGACGCTGCAACACGTCGCATAGTGCTCGACGCTCGACCTGACATCTTGGCAATGAGAATCGGCGAACGGATTTCATGTCAGTCGAGGGAGGCCATCCGCGCAGGTGCCGGGGCAAGATCCTCGCTGCGGAAAGCGACCGCGGGCTCAGCGAACGTTTGTTTTCATTGAAAAAAATGGCGCACCCGACAGGATTCGAACCTGTGACCTTTGGAATCGGAATCCAACACTCTATCCAGCTGAGCTACGGGTGCATCCGTTGGCGGCAGGGCCGCCGAAGCAGGCTGTGAGCGGTTCTTAGCCTAGCTTGCGTGCGGCTTCAATGGCCAATCGCAAGAGATTGTGGTAGAAACAATGATCCTTCGCTGCGCTGTTGTCGTGGCGCATCGTTTCGGGCAAACGATGCGTCGGCTGAAGCGCATTATTGTGAAGCGGCATAACCCGCTTGGTGTAGCTAGAATTGGTCATGCGATCGTCCTTGCGACGACGGATGTCGCATTATAGATTTCATATTATAGAAAATACTAATTTAGATTGCCCGATGCTCCATTAACGTTTTTTAGCGAGGGGGCAGGTTTTTGGCCATTCGAAACCTCACGACCGGAGAACCGGCGTTGGAGAGGCTGCGCTCCGATCCCGCGTTGATGTTACTTCTCGCCTTGTCGGCAGTGCTCTTCGTGCTGAACACCTGGAACGGCATCGGCATCCTTCCGGATTCGACCCGCTATATGCAGATCGTCAGCACGCCCTACGACGCGCCGCTTTACGCGTGGCTTTTGGGCGCCGGCGGATCCCTTGGGCTCGAACTCGAGCATGTCGCGCTGGGCGCTGCATTCCTGCTCTATCTTCTGAACACCTATCTCGTCTTCTCGCTGTTCAAGACGGCGTTGCCGGACCAGCCGTTCTATGTGACCGTTGGGACGCTGCTGATCATCGTCCATCCGACCTTCCTCTGGACGAGCACCATCGCGATGTCCGAGGCGCTGTTCCTGGCGCTGACGTTTCTCGCCGTCCGTTTTTTCATGCGCTACATGCGGGAGCAGGGGCGGGGGGCTTTGCTAGCGTCGTCGGCCTGCATCGGTCTTGCCATGCTCGCCCGTTTCGTGGCGCCACCAATCGGCGCGGCTTTTGCAACCATTGCGCTGTTTTACAATTCGGCGCGCTCCCTGCGCCAGAAGCTGGTTGACGTCGTCATCCTTTTTATCGGCAGCGCCGGTATCTTCCTCGCCTGGGTGATCGTCAGCAAGCTCCTTGTCGGCCGGGCTGTTGGCCGCGCGGTCTGGTTTTATGGCAACGCTGACGCGGAGCGCTGGCTCGCCGGCCTGTCCCTGCTTGCGAGCTTCCTGTTACCAAGTCAGGTGCCGCAGATCATCCGCATTCCGGTGCTGCTTCTGGCGCTTGTCATTGCAACGGCGGTCCTGGTTTTAACCCTCAAGCGGAACTGGCCCGAACGCAAGCCCGACGATCGCGATCTGATCGTGCTCATCTTCGGTCTGTTTGGATATTTCTACCTGCTGTTCGTCGTGCTCGCGGTGCATGTGGAGGCGAACCTGCAGCTCAACTCGCGCTACTCGCTGCCCTTCTATGTCGGGATCATGTTCGTCCTGGTGATTGCAGCGGCAGACTACTGCGGCCGGCGCGCTTCCGCCCCGGTCGCCCGTCGATCGATCGCCATTATTCTGCTTTGCCTTCTCTCCATCCACACGCTGCGCAGTGCCGCGCAAACCACCGAGGCCTTCCGGGACGGCGTCGGCTTTCAAAGTACTGCATGGAAATCGTCGCCGATCGTCGGCGCCGTGCGGGCGCTGCCGGCGGACGCGGTCATTTTCACCAATGCCTGCGACCCGCTGAATTTTCTTACGCGCCGCTGGACGGATTGGATCCCCTCCTACAGCGAGAGGCGGACCGGCCTTGAAAGCGACGCCGGCCCGCTGGATGCGCAGCTCGTGCGCCTGCGCGAGGATCTGGTGAAAAAGAAGGCCTATGTCGTCTTCGTCGATGCGATCGACTGGCGGTTTTATCTGGTGACGGAGAAGGAGCTGGTCAAGCTCGCCAAGCTGAAGCTTGTGCGCTCGGAGAGGGACGGCCGCATCTACCAGGCGGAAGATGCCATCGCGCCATAGGGGGCGCCGGGACAGGAGCATGTGATCTTAATCCAAGGAGAAGGACATGCCTGCAAACCAGGAAAACACGACAAGCATCGAAACGGTCGGCGTTCTGCCGCAGCCGCAGGGACAGATGGCCGATTACCTGTCCCTTGCCCGCTTCGATCACGTCACAAAGCATGTCTTCATCCTGCCAGGGCTCATCCTTGCCTGTGCGCTCACCGCGCCGGATTTCGCCTCCCTCGCCATCAACATCCCCGTTGGGCTCCTGAGCGCGGTGTGCATCGCGTCGGCCAACTATGTCATCAACGAGTGGCTGGATCGGGAAAGAGATGCGGCGCATCCGACCAAGTCGAAGCGCCGCGCCGTGGTCGTCGAGATGCAGCCCCGCATCGTCTACGGCGAATACCTGCTTCTCGCCATTGCCGGATTGCTGCTTGCGGCGGTCATCGGCAAGCTGTTCTTCGCGACCTCGGTGCTCTTTCTGCTTTCGGGCATTGTCTACAATGTCGAGCCGATCCGGGCGAAGGACAAACCCTATCTCGATGTGCTGACGGAGTGCCTCAACAACCCCATCCGGTTCCTTCTCGGCTGGGCAATCGTCGACCAGGTGACCCTGCCGCCGATCAGCGTGCTCGCCGCCTACTGGATGGCCGGCGCCTTTCTGATGGCCGCCAAGCGGCTTGGCGAATACCGCGACATTGCTTCCCATGCGGGCGTTGCCGTGCTGAAGAAGTATCGACGGTCGTTTGAATACTACACGGAGGAGAGCCTCACGGTTTCCTGCTTCGTCTATGCGATGATGACGGCGTTCCTCTTGGGGGTCTTCCTGGTCAAGTACCGGGTGGAATACATCCTCGTCTTTCCGTTCATCAGCGGGCTCTTTGCCGTCTATCTCTGGCTTGCCACCCGCCCGGGCTCGGTGGTGCAACGGCCTGAACGGTTGTTTCACTCGCGCCGGCTGGACGTGATGCTGGCCTTGACCGTCATCGTCTTCCTGTTCGCAAGCTTCGTCGACGTGCCGATACTTGACTTCATGGCCGCCTCGTTCCTCGTGCCGGTATCGTCGCTGTAATGGTGGGCTCCAGACTGCCGAATGGCGCTGTTGACTGGGATCAATTGCGCCTTGTCGTCTTCGATCTGGACGGCACGCTCTACGACCAGCGGCGGTTGCGCAGCGTCATGCTGCTGAGGCTTCTTGCCGATGCGGTACGCACGCGCAGTCTCGACAAGCTTCGCATCTTGAGGGCCTTTCGGGACTGCCGCGAGGAGCTTGGCGAAGCGATGGCAACGGACATCGCCACACGGCAATTCGCGCTTGCGGCCGAGCGTTGCGGACGCCCGGTCGCAACCGTGAAGGCAACGGTCGAGGAATGGATCGAGCGCCGGCCTCTCGATATTCTGCGCTCCTGCCGCTGTCGCGGGGTCGAGCGAGTGTTCGCGGGCCTTGCGGCTGAGGGAAAAACGCTCGCGGTCCTTTCGGATTACCCGGCTGCAAGGAAGCTGAAGGCCCTCGGCCTCGACGCGGACATTGTCGTCTGCGGGACTGACCCCGAGGTCGGCGTTCTGAAACCGCATCCGGCCGGCCTTGCCCACGTGCTCAACCGTGCGCAGGCAACTCCCGAAACGGCGATCATGATCGGCGACCGGGTCGACCGTGACGGGGCTGTTGCCAAGGGCCTCGGCATGCGGGCGCTGATCCGCAGTGCCCGGCCGATTGCGGGTGTCGATACATTCCGCGGCTATGACGACGAAATCTTTCGTCCCCTGACCGAGCGGCTCGGGGTGGCCGCCGCGGCGTCGCCGTCCTCCGTCACGACATCATCTTGAGCAGCCAGAGCGCGCCCTGCTTGATCGGGGTGCGGTGCGGGCTCTTTGCGGTGACGGCGGCTGCGATCTTGGAACTCTTCAGGTACCAGTCGTAGCTCTCCTGCAGCATGGCTTCGTTGGAGTATTTCGGGCGCCACCCCATGGCAAGCAGCGGCTCGACGTCGAAGTAGCACTCCTTGTGGTAGGTCAGGTAGTGCCAGGGCACCAGGGGCGAGACCCGGAGCCAGTGCAGCGTGCGAAGCGTGTTGATGGTGAGGCCCGTCGGCAGGCTTCTCACCTTCGAGGTGCTGCCCGCATAGCGCACCAGGGCCTCCAGATCGTGGCGCAACGTGCCGAAGCGATCCGTGCCGACGTTGTAGGTGCCGCTCCTGCCGGCGTTCAGCGCCAGCATGTAGAAGTCCATGAGGTCATGGGCGTGGACGAACTGGAACTTGATGTTGCCGGATCCGATGACATAGACCGCGCGGTTCTCGGTGATCCATTCGAACAGGATCTGGAAGATGCCGAGCCGGCCGCTGCCGAGCGTCGCGCGCGGGCGGATGGTGATCAGCGTCATGTCGGCCGCCTGGCAGATTGCCTCGGCCAGTTCTTCGCCGGCGCGCTTGGATTTGCCGTAGGGCTCGACCGGGCGAAGGGGCGTGGCTGCCGTGATCGGGCCGGAGGGCGGGATGCCATAGGCGGCGGTCGAGCTGACATGGATCAGCGACCTGACGCCGGCCCTGGCCGCTTCCTCGCAGACGATGCGCGTTCCCTCGACGTTGACGTTCCAGTAGTCGCGGCCGGCATCCGTCTGCGCCACGAGGGCTGCATTGTGGTGCACGACGTCGACATCGCGCATGGCGGCCCGCACGCCGTCGCGATCGAGAACGGAGCAGTTGACGAACTCGATGTCCTTTGGACGGGTCTGATCTTCCCAGACGTCGAGGACCCGCACCTGGTCGCCCTGTTCGCGCAGCCGCCTGGCGGCAAGGTTGCCGATGAAGCCTGATCCGCCGGTGATGAGATGCCGCATATGTCCCTCCAGGCCCTCTAAGGGGAGTGTCTGATCAGATCGCTCGATCCTCGAGCGCGCGGGTGACGTTGCGATGGGCGACCGCCATGACGGTGCCCTGTGGGTTGACGACCGTCGGGCCGCACAGAAGCGAAGCGTCGGCGATGTAGAGATTGGTGGCGCCGTGCACGCGCCCGAACGAATTGGCCGCACACTTCTCGGCGTTCTCGCCCATCGGACAGGAAGAGAAGAGGTGAAGCGCGGTGGCATTCGCCTGCTTGGGTGGCAGCGTTTCGGGAAGCCTGGCGATGTCTGCCAGCGACCGCAGCACCGGGTAGCCAGGGATGCTCGGATAGACGGCAAGCGCGCCGGCGGCAAAGAGAACCTCGGCGAGGCGCGCAAGGCCGTCTGCCAGTTCCTTCAGGTCCGCAGGCTGAAGGCCGACGCGCACCAGCGGGTCGCGAAAGCCGGGCAGGGAGCGTACCTTGCCGGATCCGCCGGTGCTCTGCACGTAGTAGATCGCCATGCGCCGCCAATCCTGGTCGACCGTGTCGATCATGTCAGGGTGCGCAGCCATGGCGAGCGCCAGTGCCGGCCGCTTGCTCATCGAGCAGCCCATGCTGAAACGCGGGTCGAATTCCTTGATCTGGTGCACCGGCTCAAGTTCGCCGGGGGTGTTGAGTTCGTCCGGGAAGACCGCCACCACCTTCAGCATCGGATGGAAGCGCAGGCTGTCGCCCACGTGGCGGGTGATGCCCGAGCGTCGCAGCAGCCAAGGGGTTTGCACCGCGCCGCCGGCGATAAAGACGGTTTTCGCCTTCAGTTCGATCTGGCGCGGTCCGCCCGCGCCGTTGCTGCGCGCCTGGACCAGCCATTGCCCGTTCGACTGGGTGAGTTTGGTGGCGCAGGTCTCGGGCATCAACATGCCGCCGGCCTGCAGGAAGCGCGGCACGAAGGTTTCCGACATGGATTGCTTGCGGCCGGGCGCGCCGCCCGCCGCACCTGCCGCGTAGGCATAAAGGCGCGGCACTTCGAGAGATGACCAGCCGAGCCGCCGTGCTCCCTCATCGAGCCGCACCGAAAGTTGCGGCGCCGGGCCCGGCAGGTACTCGACCCTTGCCACCGCCTCGCAGGCGTCAAAATGCGGGACGAGCTCTTCAAGGCTCAGCGCGTCCACCCGATAGTCCTTGGCCCAGCGGTCAAGAACCGACGATGAGGTGCGGTGATAGAGGCCCCGGTTGATCTCGCTTCCGCCGCCGACGCAACGCCCTTCGACATAGGCGATCTTGGTGGCGCCGAAGCCGATGTTGACGCCGGCGTTGCGGTACTTCTGCAAGATTTCTTCGCGGGAGAAATGCGGGGCCGAGTCCAGGGACAGATGCGGGCCTTCCTCGAGCATCAGCACGGATTTTCCGGCTTCCGCGCATCGGGTGGCGGTCACCGCCCCGCCCGGGCCGGATCCAATGACGATGACGTCGGGGACGAGCCTCTCAGGGGCCGGCCGGCGCTCCGATTGCGACAGGTTCATGCTGATAGTCCTGGCCGTAAAGGTCTGAGTAAATACCGAATAATGCCAATGAAACATGGAACTCGACAAAGCGCCGCTTGAACTCCAGGCGGGACCGCCGCCATTTGTCGAGTTCGCTCAGCCGATTTTCGAGCGGAAGCTGATGAAAAAATTTGCCTCTGCTGAGCAGGGGCCAGGCATTGAAAAGAAGCACGAGAATATGGAAGGGCGGACGCAGATAGTCCGGCATCTGCCGGTGGACACGAAGCAGAAATTCCGCGGCGCGCACGCCCAAGGCGCCCCGCTTGTCATCGACAGAGCCGCGTTCATGGGCAATCGTCTCGCCGAGCGCCAGGATGGCCTGTTGAAAATGCTGCGACATGACCGAGCCCGTTATCAAACCGGCCCCATCTGCGGAGCCTGAGACTGTTCTGATGAATACGGCTGCCTGCTCTTTACTGTTAGTATTTCTATCTGCTCTTATAAGCAAAAGCTACTAAAACATTGGTTCCGGCTGGTCGCCGGTCGTGATCCTCGACTGCCAAATGCTGAGGCAACCGGATGAGACGCCTTCTGGATACGAGCTTTTTCCGCTACTTCGTCTTCGGCTGCATTGCGGCGAGCCTGCAGGTGGCGACGCTCGCCTTGCTTGTGGAGATCGTGCGCCTGGCCCCCGTCTATGCGTCTACCGTCGCCTTCTATTTCGCTGTCGTCGTCAACTATTTCCTGCAGCGACGCTTCACCTTTCGGTCCGACGAGCCGCACCTTCAGGCCCTGCCGAAGTTCCTGGCCGTGTCGACCCTTGGCGCGGGAATAAACGCGGTCGCCTTCAGCCTGCTCACCACCGTCATGCACTACGTGTTCGCTCAGGCGCTGGCGCTGCTCCTCGTCTTCTCGGTGAATTATGCGCTCAGCCGGCTGCTGATCTTCCGCACGCGGCGTGACGATGAAGCGCCTGACACGGGACAGGCTCAAGCGGGCAAATAAAAATGCCGCATCGCGAGGATGCGGCATCGTTGTGATGGTCGGGTTTCCCGACGAAACCGAGCCTCGTCTTAAGCCATCTGCATGGCGCCGGGGCCGGGGATCGCCTTGGGCGGCACCTTGCCCATGATGATCATGCCGAGCACCTCGTCCTTGGTGACGTCCTCGGTGCGGGCCTGGCCGACGACCTGGCCGTTCTTCATGACCGACACACGGTCGGCGAGGTCGAAGACGTCGTGGATGTCGTGGCTGATCAGGAAGATGCCGATGCCTTCGCGCTTCAGCTGCTTGATGAGGTCACCGACCTGGGCGGTTTCCTGCGGCCCAAGGGCTGCCGTCGGCTCGTCCATGATCAGGATGCGGGCGTCGAAGAGGATCGCGCGCGCAATCGCCACCGACTGCCGCTGACCGCCGGAAAGAGCCTTTACCGGCTCCTTGAAGCGCTGGAAGTTGGGGTTGAGACGCCCCATGACCTCGCGGGCTTTCGCCTCCATCGCCACGTCGTCGAGCGTGCCCCAGGGGGTCCTGAGCTCGCGACCGAGATAGAGGTTGGCGGCGGCGTCGACGTTATCGGCGACGGCGAGCGTCTGGTAGATCGTCTCGATGCCGTATTTCTTGGCGTCGCGCGGGTTGTTGATGTCGGCGGCTTCTCCGTTGATCAGGATCTCGCCGGCATCGCGCTTGTAGGCGCCCGAGAGGATCTTGATCAGCGTCGACTTGCCGGCGCCGTTGTGGCCGAGCAGGGCCACGACCTCGCCGGGGTAGAGATCGACGGAGGCGTTATCGACCGCATGGATGCCGCCGAAGGAGATGGAAATGTTCTTCATTTCCACAAGGGGAGTGCGTTGGTCTTTCATGGATCGTACTCCTTACTTGGCGCGGGCGCGGTAGATAGTGTCGAGCCAGACGGCAACGACGAGGACGACGCCGACGACGATGCGCTGGAACGGGCTGTCAATCCCCAAGAGCACCATGCCCGACTGTAGTGATTGCATGACGAGCGCACCGATCATGGCACCGGCAATCGTGCCGACGCCGCCGGCAAGCGAGGTGCCGCCGATGACGGCTGCGGCGATCGTGTAGAGTTCGTCGAGTTCGCCCTGCGCGTTGGTCGCCGCGTTGAGGCGGGCAGTCGAGATCGCCGCGGCGATGGCGCACAGAATGCCCATCAGCGTGAAGATCTTGACGGTGACCCAGCGCGTCTTGATGCCGGCAAGTTCGGCAGCCTCGGGGTTGCCGCCGAGTGCAAAGACATAGCGGCCGAAGCGCAGGCGCGTGGCGATGAAGGTCATGACGATGCCGACGGTAATCGCCATCAGCACCGGAATGGCGATGCCGTGCGAGATCTGCAGTCCGCCGTCCGGCCAGGCGATGCCGTTGGCGTCGGCGTATTTGCGGGCGATGTTGGTCGGCCAGTAGTAGTGGTTGGCAACCGAGATCGCGCCAAGCACCAGCACGCAGCCGAGGATCGACAGGAAGTATTCGGCCCAGACCGGGCGCAGCGGGAAGCCGAAGCGCTTGCGCTGCTTGCGCGAGTTGAGGATGGCGCCGACGATGGCGATGCAGGCGATGATGCCGACGATCCAGCTGGCCGTGGCGCCGATCGAGCCTTCGGTGCCGCCGCCCATGAGGCGGAAGGTGGTGTTCATCGGTGCAACTGTCTGGCCGCTCGTGACGAACCAGGTGGCGCCGCGCCAGACGAGCAGGCCGCCGAGCGTGACGATGAAGGCGGGCACGTTGAGGAAGGCGATGATCGAGCCCTGGACCGCGCCGATGGCGGCGCCGACGGCGATGCCGCAGGCAAGCGTGATGATCCAGATGGCCGGATGTTCAAGGCCTAAGAACTGCGGCAGGAACTTCACCTGCATGACGCCCATGACCATGCCGCAGAAGCCGAGCACGGAGCCGACCGACAGGTCGATGTTGCGGGTGACGATGATCAGCACCATGCCGGTCGCCATGACGGCGACGGAGGAGGTCTGGACCGTCAGGTTCCAAAGGTTGCGCGGCGTCAGGAACAGGCCGCCGGTCATGATCTGAAAGCCGGCCCAGATGATGACGAGCGCGCCGACCATGCCGAGCAGCCGGGTGTCGATTTCGGTTGCGCGGAAGAACCGCTTCACCGGGTTTTCGTCCGCGACACGGGCACGGTTTGCCTGTGCACTTTGTGTCTTGCCCTGAGTTTTACCTTGTGTGATGTCGGCCATGGACGTGCCTTCCCCCCACTTATGTTGTTGATGTCATCGCGTCAGGCGGCACCAAGAGCCGGAGTGGACGCGACAAGTCCGGTGCGACGGCAAAAGCCGAGCGATCCCCTGAACTGCGGTGGTTACGCATGCGGGCATTGTCCGCCGCGTCCGCACCTTGTGCAAGCGCCGCAACGGGGTGCGTTGCGGCGCTTGTCTCAGTCAGCGCTTGATTTTGCCGATGCGGCTTACTTGCAAGCCGCTACGTCGCCCTTGACGCCCTGGCACGCTTCAGCCTTGGAGATCCAGCCCGCGTCGATGACGACGTTCAGGTTGTCCTTGGTGATCGGCAGCGGTGCGAGGAAGACCGACTGCATGGCCACGCCCTTCGGGCCGCCGTTGAAGGCGGTGACGCCGGCGATTTCTTCCATCTTCTTGCCGCTTGCAAGCTCGGCTGCGATTTCAGCCGCGCGCTTGCCGAGTTCTCGGCTGTCCTTCCAGACCGAAACGGTCTGCGTGCCGAGTGCCACGCGGTTCAGCGCCGCCTTGTCGGCGTCCTGGCCGGAAACCGGAACGGAGCCGGCGAGACCCTGTGCATCGAGGGCAGCGATTGCGCCGCCGGCGGTGCCGTCGTTGGAGGCGACGACCGCATCGACCTTGTTGTCGCTGGCGGTCAGGAACTGCTCCATGTTCTTCTGGGCGTTTTCGGGCTTCCAGCCGTCGGTGTAGGCTTCGCCCACATTCTTGATCTTACCGGCGTCGACGGCTTCCTTCAGCACTTCCATCTGTCCGGAGAAGAGGAAGTCGGCGTTCGGGTCGGAAGACGAGCCCTTGATGAAGACGTAATTGCCTTCCGGCTTCACCTTGAACACTTCGCGGGCCTGCATGCGGCCGACTTCCTTGTTGTCGAAGGTGATGTAGAAGGCGGCCGGGTTTTCGATCAGGCGGTCGTAGCCGACGACCGGAATGCCTTCGGCGGCAGCCTTTTCGATGGCCGGGCCGATGGCGTCGCTGTCCTGGGCAAGCACGATCAGCGCGTTGGCGCCCTGGGCAATCAGCGACTCGATGTCGGTCAGCTGCTTGGCGGCGGACGACTGTGCGTCAGCGGAGATGTACTTGTCGCCGGAAGCTTCGAGCGCTGCCTTGATGGCGGCTTCGTCGGTTTTCCAGCGCTCTTCCTGGAAGTTCGACCAGGAAACGCCGACGACCAGGTCTTTCGCCTGGGCAACGGAATGCAGGGAAACGATGACGGCAACGCCTGCCATCAGCTTCAAAACGGATTTCATTTTATCCTCCCGAGTGACGGCCAGCCGAGCGTGCGAACCTCCCGCACCATCCTCCACCGGCCCTAGAACGCTGTCGTAGATTGCGCCGCAGCAGGGTGCGGAATTATTTTCTCGACAGTCGAGAAAATGAATGTCATGGATTTTTCGGGCTGTCAACACGGCGGTGAACGCGCTGGTTGCGGCTTCAACAGGCGCTGCGCCTGCGGCCTTATCCGCTGGCTCTCGACGGTCGGGATAAACGATGCCACAGAAGGCTGTCGACAAGGCCGGCCGTACCTTGTTTCACCGCTCAACAGATGCTTTGGGAGGGGCATGTGTTTGAAGGATCCGCCACTGACAGGGACGTCTCATGCTGACCAAGTCCAGCACTGAGCTTGTGCGTCAGCAAAACAGCGCGCTGGTGCTGGCGGCGCTCCGGCGTGCCGGAAATCTGTCTCATACGGAGATCTCGACGGAAACGGGGCTTGCTTCCGCGACCGTCTCAGCGATTACGGCCGAACTCGAGAAGGCAGGTGTGCTGGCAAAGGCGGAGCAGCAGGTTCAGGGCGGGCGAGGGCGGCCGCGCGTCCTGTTTACGCCGCGCCGGGACTACGGCCATCTCGTCGTCGTCAGGATCTCGTCCGACATCGTGCAATATTCGCTGATCGACTATGGCGGCACGCTGCTGGACCGGTTTGACGAAACGCGGAACCACGACGAGCGCGGCACGGCGCCGTTTGCCCGTGCCTTTGTTGAGGCGCTTGAACGCCTCTTGCAACGCTCAAGGCTCGACCGGGACCGGGTGCTTGCCGTCTCGATCAGCAGCAAGGGGCTGGTGGACGGCGAGACCGCCAGGCTCCTGTGGTCGCCGGTTTTCGGCCGCGAGGAGCTGGATTTCTCAAGGCTGCTTGCGCCGCAGTGGCGCGCGAAAGTCATGCTCAGCAACGAAACCTTGCTGGTCGCGCAGGCGCTCGCCGCGCAAGCCGCGCGTAAGCCGGAGACCGGATTCAGGGCGCTTGCGGCAATCTCGCTCGGTCACAGCATCGGCCTTGGCGTCGCACGCAGGAGCCAAGGCGGCGAGATGGATGTCAGCGCGCCGAACTTCGGCCACATGCTGCACGCGCCCTCGGCAGGCCTTTGCCGCTGCGGCGCCTATGGCTGCATCGAGGCGGCCGCCGGCTTTTACGGCATCCTGCGTGCCGCCTTCGAAGTGCCGCCGGACACGATCCCCGCCAAATTCGTTCCGGTCACCGAACTCGACAAGATCGCTGCCAGCGCGCGGCAAGGCCACCGTATGGCCGGCTACGCGTTTCGCCAGGCAGGCGTCGCTCTCGGCAACGGCATCTCGCGCATGCTGAGCCTCTACGAGCGCATGCCGGTTCACGTCACGGGGCCTGGCATCCGCTATCTTGATCTTATGCGGCCGGGGATAGACGAGGGGCTCGCGCAGTCCATGCAGGTGCGCCTTCAGGGGGCTCCGGAAATTTCGATCGTGGCCGATGAGCAGCGTCTCGTCTTCGAGGGGCACCTGGAGCGCGCCCTGGGCGTCATCGACGGTGAAATCGCCAGCGCGGGCGCCACGCTCATGCACGGTTGAGGCGTACTCCGTCGCGCAACCATTTTTGGGGTTGTGCCGAAGGCGAACAATTCCAGCAATGCAATTTACAGTTATTTAGCGACTCCTTGTCAATGTGGCGGTGACGCGGGAGACGCTCATGTTTTCAGTGATTGCATGCATACGCGACGATCATGACTGGCGCCTTATCCTGGCTGCCGCGGTCGTCTGCCTTGCAGGCAGCGTCGCGACGATGCTCCTCTTGCTGCGCGCTCAGCGAAGCGAAGGCAGTCAACGCGGTCTCTGGACTGCCGCCTGCGGGTTTGCCTGTGGCATTGGCGTCTGGTCGACGCACTTCATTGCAATGCTTGCCTATGACGGCGGCGTTCCGGTTGCCTATGGCAGCTGGGGCACGGCGCTTTCTGTGGTCGTCGCGATCGCCTCCTCCTGGCTCGCCTTCGCGGTCGGGCTCCATGGGGGCTCCCGCGTTTCGATGACCACCGGCGGGGCCCTGCTTGGTGCCGGCGTTGCGGCGATGCACTTCACCGGCATGCGGGCGATCGAAATCCAGGGGCATATTTCCTACCAGGCCGAAGCGACCGTCTCGGCGGTGCTGGCCGGAACGCTGCTTTCGGGCGCAGCACTCTACGCCTTCCAGGTCCTGCGCAGCGTCCGGCGTCTGGTCGTGTCCACGCTGCTTCTGGTGCTCGGCATTTGCGCCCTGCATTTTACCTCCATGAGCGGCATCACCCTGGTGCCCGAGGCCAATGTCGCGGTTGCCGGAACAATCCACCCGGCCTGGCTGGCTGGAGGCGTGATCGTCGCCTCGACGACGCTGATCGTGCTCGCCTTCGGCGCTCTCTTCCTCGATCGGCACCTGACTGACCTGCGCGGGCTTGCCAACGCCTCGCTTGAAGGCATGGCGATTGTTTTCGACGGCGTCATCGTCGAGGCGAACGAGCGGTTTTGCGATCTGACCGGCCGGCCGCTATGGGAGCTTTCCGGGCGAGGTCCCGGAGAGATATTTGTCTTCGGCGACGAGGGCCTTGAAGGGCACAGGCGCGGCGATGGCCCCGGCGAGATCGAACTTCTGAATGCCGATGGGAAGACGATCCCGGTCGAGTTCATGTGCCGGAGGATCGAGTATCGCGGCCGCGAATGCGAGGTGATCTTCGTGCGCGACTTGCGCGCCCGCAAGGAAGCGGAACGCACCATCGAGCACCTGGCGCATCACGACGCTCTCACCGACCTGCCGAACCGCGCGTTTTTCGACCGGCGCCTTGCCCAAACGCTGGCGGCGACCTCCGTCAGGGAAGACGAGCTGGCCATCCTTTGTCTTGACCTCGACCGCTTCAAGGCGGTCAATGACATCTTCGGCCATGGAGAGGGTGACCGTATCCTGCGCAAGGTTGCCGACATCCTGCGTGAGGCGGCTGGCGAGCACGACACGGTCGCCCGGCTCGGCGGCGACGAATTCGCGATCATCCAGGTCGGCGGCAAGCAGCCGGCGGCGGCGCGCCAGCTGACGGATCGCATCCTGGCGCTGTTTGCCGCCGAGATGGACACCAACCGCGACCCGACAGCTGTGGGGGTCAGCATCGGCGCCGCGATCTTTCCGGCCGACGGACAGGTCGCAGATCAGCTGCGCAACAATGCCGATACCGCGCTCTACCGCGCCAAGCAAAGCGGCAAGGGTACCGCCTGCTTCTTCGATCGAGCGATGGATGAAGCGGTGCGCACCCGCCGGCAGATCGAAAATGATCTCCGCCACGCGGTTCTGCGGCGCCAGTTCTTTCTCGAATACCAGCCGCTGGTCGAGGTGCAGAGCGACCGGATCATCGGCTATGAGGCGCTTTTGCGCTGGAACCATCCGCAACGCGGGCTGATCGGGCCCGACGTGTTCATCCCGATCGCCGAGGAAAGCGGCTCGATCATTCAGATCGGCGAATGGGTGCTGGAGCAGGCCTGCGCGGAGGCCGCCAAATGGAACGAGCCACTGCCGATCTCGGTCAACATTTCCCCAGTTCAGTTCCTCTTGCCCAATCTTTTTGACCACGTCGCGGGCATATTGCGCCGGACCGGGCTCGACCCGTGGCGCCTGGAGCTCGAGATCACCGAAAAGGCGCTGATGCACAATCGCGACGATGTGCTGGCGGTGCTTGTTCGGCTGCGGGTCCTCGGTGTCCGGATCGTCATGGACGACTTCGGCACCGGGCATTCTTCGCTCAGCAATCTGCAGACATTTCCCTTCGACAAACTCAAGATCGATTGCAGCTTCACCGCAGCGCTTGAAAAGGATCCTTCGGCGCAGGCGATCGTGCGCGCGATCATCGCGCTTGGCCACAGCCTCAGGCTCGCGGTCGTGACGGAGGGTGTCGAAACCGAACGGCAGCGGCAGATCCTGACGGAAGAAGGTTGCCTGCAGATACAGGGGTTCCTCCCGGGACGCCCGGGGGCAGCGCCGAGCACCGGTCAGACCGACGCGGCGCACCAGAGGGAGCCGGCGCGGGCCGACGGCTGACGGGCAGCTGCAAATGCAATGAACAAAGGCCGGGCGCATGGCGCCCGGCCTTCTCTTGTTGTTACTGGCGATGCGCGGTCAGGCGACGCTGATCTGCCGCTTTTCGGTGACCGATTTCACGGCGGCGTCGGCCAGCGCCAGCGCGGCCAGGCCGTCCTTGCCCGACGGCGTGATCTCTGCGCCCTTTTCGATCGCAGCGATGAAGCTCTCGATCTCGTTGGCATAGGCTTCGGTGTAGCGGGTCATGAAGAAATCGTGCAGCGGCGGGCGGGTATAGCCTTCGCCGTTCGCGATCTCGATCGAGACCGGGCGCTGGTTCTCGGCCGAAACGACACCCTTGGAGCCGTGCACTTCGATGCGCTGGTCGTAGCCGTAGGTGGCGCGGCGGGAGTTGGAGATGATCGCCTGGCGGCCGGAGGCCGTCTGCAAGATGACCGAGACGCTGTCGTAGTCGCCAGCTTCGCCAATCGCCTTGTCGACGAGAACGGCCGCGGTTGCCGTCACCGAGACCGGCTCTTCGCCGAGCAGGAAGCGGGCCATGTCGAAATCGTGGATGGTCATGTCGCGGAAGATGCCGCCGGAACGCTTGATGTAGTCGACCGGCGGCGCGCCCGGGTCGCGCGAAGTGATCGTCACCATTTCCACATCGCCGATCTTGCCGGCGTCGATCGCCTTCTTCACGGCCATGAAATGCGGGTCGAAGCGACGGTTGAAGCCGACCATCAGCTTGGCCTTGGTTTCAGTGACGACCTTGAGGCAGGCCTTGACGCGCTCGGCGTCGAGATCGACGGGCTTCTCGCAGAAGATCGCCTTGCCGGCGCGGGCAAAGCGCTCGATCAGGTCGGCATGGGTGTCGGTCGGGGTGCAGATGACGACGGCGTCAATGTCCTTGGCCGCTTCGATCGCCTCGATGGTACGGACCTCGCAGCCATACTGCTTGGCAATGGCGTCGGCAGCGGCCGGGAAGGCGTCGGCGACGGCGACGAGCACGGCGTCCGGATTGCCGCTGACGGCTTTCGCGTGAACCTTGCCGATGCGGCCGGCGCCCAGAAGACCAAATCTCACTGTCATCTCTGTTTCTCTCGAATTCCGGTTCGCGACCGGGAAGGGGCGTGATGATTGGCGCTCATCGCGCAAAGGCGCCGCGGAACGCTTTATCCGCGAATGGGTCGAAGAAATGCGGCGATGCGATTGCGCGCTGTAACGCTCGCGCCGGCGTCTCTCCCTTGATACCTCCACCTCCACATCGCGGTCCCGCAGCATCTGCATTCGGAACGAAATAACTGATGTGAAGTATTTCGGAATTTTTATTCCATTTTTGTTGTGCGCGTCAAGGGGGCGAGGCGTGCCTTGGGCTTGCTGTTGGCGATGATCTTCCCGTAAATGGGTCACACAAGAACAAGGCCGCCAGAGGACAGCATGCGCAAGTTCATCGACCCGGACCACCCCTTTTACCGCCCGCTGTGGATCCGTCTGCTGATCGTCATTTTCTGTGCCGTCTGGACGGCGGTTGAATTCTGGCATGAGCAGCCGATGTGGGGAATGATCTTCCTGGCGGTCACAGCCTATACCTCGGCCGCGCTCCTGGTGTTTTACAAGCCGAGCGACAAGGATGCTGAAAAGCTCGAAAACGGCGAAACAGGCGGAGGCAAGGGCGACGAGGGCGGTAGCGCCGGCTGACCGTCACGACGCCATGCCGGCTTCGCGAACCTGGCGCGCAGCTTCATCGATCAGCATGTTGGCAAGTTTCATCCGGATCGTCGCATTGGCGCGGAATTCAGCGGGCAGGCGGTCGGGATGATTGTCTGCGGCGAACATGCGCCTTCGCGCCGCAAGCGTCGCTGCCGTTTCATCGTCGGTGAGGGCCAGTTCTTCTGCCACTTCGGCAAGGCTGGTCCGGTGAAGATGCTCCGGCATGACGGGTGGCGGCGGCGGTTCGACGAAGGCGGCGTCGAAATAGGCGCGCTCAACGGCTCCGAAGGCGGCAGCACCGATGCTCTCGGCGGCAAATGCAGGTGCAAACGCGCGCGCGCGCGGCGCCGCGACGGGCGCGTCGTCCATCGATGTGAGCTCGCCATCCTCTTCCGTCTTCAGCCGTTCGAGCACCGACTGAAACACCGACATTCCAAACATGCGGCCTCCGATTGGAGCGGCACTATGGCGTCCGGAGATTATCCCAGGCTGATCGTTTAGATCATGCCCAGGCTGATCGCTTCGATCATGCTGAGGCTGATCGAGGCGATAATGCCGGGCTGATCAGGCGCGGCCCTGTTTCAGGATCAGGTCGTAGAGCAGCTTGGCGCTCGGCGGCAGCGCGCGGCCTTCGGCGGTGATCAGGCTGTAAGGCTTGATACGGATCGGGATTTCCGTTTTCAGGATGCGGATCTCGCCGGCCGGCGTGCCGTTGCTGGCGATAAGGTTGGCGACGTCGAGTGCCACCGGCGCGATGGCATTGGTGTTGCGCACGATCGACAGGGTCAGGATGATCGACGAGGTGTTGATGACGGTCGCCGGCAGCCTGACGCCGGCCGACATGAAACTGTCTTCGACGGCGCGGCGCAGAAGCGTGCCTGGCGGCTGGAAAACCCAGTCGTAGGAGGGCAGGTCCTCCGCGCCCACCATGGGCTTGTCGAGCAGCGGGTGGCCGTCGCGCACGATCAGGCAGACTTCCTCGTAACCGATCTCAACCATGTTGAAGAGTCGCGGCGACTGATCATCGGGAATGCGACCGATGATGAAGTCGTGCCGTGCGGCGAGCAGTTCTCGCGCCAGCACGTTGCTGTTTTCGATCTGGACGTTGATCTCGATGCCGGGATAGGCGGTGATGACCTGGCGGATCGCAGGGACCGCCAGATTGAGCGCCGGGCCGGTGACGGAGCCCAGCGACACCGAGCCGCCGCTGCCGGTCTTCAGTTCGCTGATCTCGCGCGACGCTTCCCGAAGCTCAAGGAAGATGGTGCGCGCGCGCCGCGCCAGCGCCTCGCCATAGGGGGTCAATTCGACGCCGCGTGCGACGCGCTCGCAGACCGGCGCCTTCAGCATGATCTCGATTTCCGAGAGCATGCGCGAGGCGGCCGGCTGTGACATGCCGAGCACTTCTGCGGCGGCGCTGATGCGCCTGTGATCGTCGATCGCGAGAATCAGCCGGAGATGGCTGATCTTCAGGCCTGAGCGGAACAGCGCGGAATCGAAGAGCTCTCCTGACATGCCGGGTTTCTGATCACGCATCCCCAACCTTTCTCGATTTCGTCGGTTTTCAAGGATTTTCAAAAATCACACTGTTTAGGCATGCTATATCATTTTTGGTATATCTTTAAAGCTATATTGCATTTGACAGTTATAGGTTTTGATTCCAGTTTTTGCTTATGTGCCAGCGCGTGTGGGAGCATGCGAGGCGGGGAGGGTAATCCTTCACGTTGATCCGCCGCCGGAGACGACGATCTCTGGCTGCGGATTGCTGCGCATAGACGGGAAGGCATAGCCTGCCGGCTTCAACTTTATTGGGAGAGAACTGATGAAACTGATGACTTCGCTTCTCGCAGCCGCCGCGATCTCGATCGCGTCCTTCGCTGCGCCGGTGTTTGCTCAGGACAAAGGCACGGTCGGCATTTCCATGCCGACGAAGACGTCGACCCGCTGGATTTCCGACGGCGAGACCATGGAGAAGCTGTTCAAGGACGCCGGCTACACGCCGGACCTGCAGTTTGCTGACGACGACATTCCGAACCAGCTCGCCCAGATCGAAAACATGGTGACCAAGGGCGCCAAGGTCCTGGTCATCGGCGCCATCGACGGCACGACGCTGTCCGACATTCTGCAGAAGGCCCACGACGCCGGCGTCAAGGTCATTGCCTATGACCGTCTGATCCGCGATTCGGGCAATGTCGACTACTACGCCACCTTCGACAACTTCCAGGTCGGCGTGCAGCAGGCAACGTCGCTGGTCCAAGGCCTGAAGCTCGACGGTGCAACCGAACCGAAGAACATCGAGCTGTTCGGCGGTTCGCCTGACGACAACAACGCCTTCTTCTTCTACGACGGCGCGATGTCGGTCCTGCAGCCGCTGATCGACAGCGGCAAGATCGTCGTCAAGTCCGGCCAGAAGGGCATGGACCAGGTCGGTACGCTGCGTTGGGACGGTGCCGTTGCCCAGGCCCGCATGGAAAACCTGCTGTCGTCGAACTACACCGACGCCAAGGTTGACGGCGTTCTTTCGCCCTATGACGGTCTCTCGATCGGCATCATCTCGGCGCTGAAGGGCGTCGGCTACGGCTCGGGCGACATGCCGATGCCTGTCGTTACCGGCCAGGACGCAGAACTGCCGTCGGTCAAGTCGATCCTTGCTGGCGAACAGTATTCGTCGATCTTCAAGGACACGCGCGAACTCGCCAAGGTCACCGTCGGCATGGTCAACGCGATCATGGAAGGCAAGGAGCCGGAAGTGAACGACACCAAGACCTATGAAAATGGCGTCAAGGTTGTTCCGTCGTACCTGCTGAAGCCGGTCGCCGTTGACAAGTCCAACGTCAAGGACGTGCTCGTCAGCTCGGGCTACTACACCGAAGATCAGATCAACAACTGATCTTTTTGAACGCCAGAGGGCCCGTGCTGACGCGCGGGCCCTTTTATCCAGATGACGGAGCCGGTACTCTCTTCAAAGACTGCCGCTGGAATGACTGAACATGGACAATATCATTCTTGAAATGCGGGGCATCACCAAGACGTTTCCGGGCGTCAAGGCGCTGGACAATGTCAGCTTCAAGGTCCGCGAGGGCGAAATCCACGCACTCGTCGGCGAAAACGGTGCTGGCAAGTCGACGCTGATGAAGGTGTTGAGCGGCGTCTATCCCGCCGGCACCTATGAGGGCGAGATCCATTACGGCGGCGAAGCCCGTCGCTTCTCGACCATCTCCGACAGTGAAGACCTTGGCATCATCATCATTCACCAGGAACTGGCACTGGTGCCACTCCTGTCGATTGCCGAAAACATCTTCCTTGGCAACGAGATCGCCAGCAACGGCGTGATCCACTGGCCGCAGACCTTTGCCCGCACGCAGGAACTCCTGAAGAAGGTGGGCCTGAGCGAAAGCCCGGCGACGCTGATCACCGACATCGGTGTCGGCAAGCAGCAGCTGGTCGAAATCGCCAAGGCACTGTCGAAGAAGGTACGGCTGCTGATCCTCGACGAGCCGACCGCCTCGCTCAACGAAACCGATTCCGACGCGCTGCTGAAGCTCCTGATGGAGTTTCGCACCCAGGGCATGACGTCGATCATCATCTCGCACAAGCTGAACGAGATCCGCAAAGTCGCCGACCAGATCACCATCCTGCGCGACGGCGGAACGGTCGAGACGCTCGACTGTCATGGCGAAGACATCAGCGAGGACCGGATCATCAAGGGCATGGTCGGCCGCGCGATGGAAGACCGCTATCCGCCGCGCGAGCCCAAGGTCGGCGAGACGCTGCTCGAAGTGAAGAACTGGAACGTCTTCCACCAGCAGCACCGCGACCGGCAGTTCCTGCACGACGTCAATTTCACCGTTCGCGCCGGCGAAGTCGTCGGCATTGCCGGCCTGATGGGAGCGGGACGCACCGAGACTGCGATGAGCCTCTTCGGCAAGTCCTGGGGCCACAAGATCACCGGCGAAGTGTCGATGCGCGGCAAGCCGGTCGATGTCAGCACCATCCCGCGGGCGATCGATGCCGGTCTTGCCTACGTCACCGAAGACCGCAAGCAGCTCGGCCTCGTGCTGATCAACAACATCAAGGAGAACACGACGCTCTCCAATCTGAAGGCGGTTGCTTCGAACGGCGTCATCGACGACCGCAAGGAGGCGAAGGTCGCCTCCGACTATCGCGCGAAGCTGCGCATCCGTTCGCACTCGATCTATCAGGAAACGGTCAATCTCTCAGGCGGCAACCAGCAAAAGGTGGTGCTGTCGAAGTGGCTGTTCACCAATCCGGAGGTTCTCATTCTCGACGAGCCGACGCGCGGCATCGATATCGGCGCGAAATATGAGATCTACACCATCATCAACCAACTTGCCGCCGAGGGTAAAGGCATTCTGATGATATCATCGGAAATGCCGGAGCTGCTTGGAACCTGTGATCGCATCTACGTCATGAACGAGGGCCGCATCGTTGCCGAGCTCTCGAAGGCGGAGGCGAGCCAGGAATCCATCATGCGTGCCATCATGCGTTCAGGGGAGAAACACTAATGGTCGCCGATACGAGCACCCAAGCCAACAAACCCTCGATCGGGGATTATCTGAAGAACAACATCCGCGAATACGGCCTGCTGGTCGCGCTCGTGGTGATCATGCTGTTCTTCCAGTTCGTCACCAACGGCGTCCTGTTCAAACCGGTCAACATCACCAACCTGGTGCTGCAGAACTCGTTCATCGTGATCATGGCGCTCGGCATGCTGCTGATCATCGTTGCCGGGCATATCGACCTTTCGGTCGGCTCGATCGTCGCCTTCATCGGCGCGATCTCGGCGATCATGCTGGTCAAATGGGGGCTTCCGGCCATCATCGTCATTCCCGCCTGTCTTGCCGTCGGCGGCATCATGGGGGCGGCGCAGGGCTACTGGGTCGCCTACCAGAAGATCCCGTCCTTCATCGTGACGCTGGCCGGCATGCTGGTTTTCCGCGGGCTCACCTATGTGGTGCTCGGTGGCCGCCCGATCGGTCCGTTCCCGAAGGAGTTCCAGCTGCTGTCGACGGGCTTTGTTCCGGACTTCCTCTATTTCCTCAACCCGGCGCCTGAAATCATTCAGAACATGGTGGCGCTCGTGGCGGTCATCGCCCTCGTCGGCTACGCGATCTATGCGGGCCTTCGCGATCGCAAGATCAACGAGCAGCACGGCAGCGAGAACGAGCCCTTCGTCTTCTTCGCAGTGCAGATGGCCGTGATCGCCGCCGTGGCGCTGTTCATCGGCTTCCAGCTTGCGACCTATCGCGGCCTGCCGAACGTGCTGATCGCCATGGCCGTGCTGATTGCGCTCTACACCTTCGTCACCACGCGCTCGACCATCGGCCGGCGCATCTATGCGATGGGCGGCAACGTCAAGGCGACGAAGCTATCGGGCATCAACACCGAGCGGCTGACCTTCTACACCTTCGTCAACATGGGCGTGCTGGCGGCACTTGCCGGCATGATCATCACGGCCCGCCTCAACTCGGCAACGCCGAAGGCCGGCGTTGGCTTCGAACTCGACGTGATCGCGGCCTGCTTCATCGGCGGCGCTTCGGCGTCGGGTGGCGTCGGCAAGATCATCGGTGCCGTCATCGGCGCCTTCATCATGGGCGTCATGAACAACGGCATGTCGATCATGGGTATCGGCATCGACTACCAGCAGCTGATCAAGGGCCTCGTGCTGCTCGCTGCCGTGTTCTTCGATGTCTACAACAAGAACAAGGGTTGAGCGGAAAGCCATAAGACCCGGCGTAAACCAGTAACATTCACCGGCAGCCGCGGCTGCCAGGATCGGCGGCTCGGACCGCCGGAATTGGGTGGCGAGAGCCACCCACGGGGACGATTTTGCCTTGAAATGGCGAAGACTGGACCCGAACGACGACAGGAAGGATAGCATCGTGCTGATTTCGCAGATCAGGAACGAAGACGGATCGATCGTGGTTGCGGTGCGTGCGCCGGGTGAAACCGCGCATGTGGTCAACGGCGCTGCAAGCGTATACGCGCTGGCGCTGGAAGCGGCCAATGCCGGACGCAGCCTGAAGCAGACGATCGAGGCCAAGGGACTTGGCGCTGCCATCGACCTCGACAAGGCCTATGCGGAGGGACGCTTCCTGCCGCCGATCACCCATCCGGACCCGGCGCACCTGCACCTGACGGGCACCGGCCTTACGCATCTCGGCTCGGCGGCCACCCGCGACGCCATGCACAAGAAGACCAGCAAGGCGGCCGAGGAGACCCTGACGGACTCGATGAAGATGTTCCGCATGGGCCTCGAGGGCGGCAAGCCCAAGGCCGGCGAAACCGGCGTGCAGCCGGAATGGTTCTACAAGGGCAACGGCACCAGTGCCGTTGCACCCGGTGATGCCCTCGTTTCGCCCGCCTTTGCCGAGGACGGCGGCGAGGAGCCGGAAATGGCCGGGATCTACGTGATCTCCGACACTGGCGTGCCGTTCCGCATCGGCTTTGCCGTTGCCAACGAGTTCTCCGACCACAAGACAGAGCGGGTCAACTATCTCTGGCTGGCACACTCGAAGCTGCGTCAGGCAAGCTTCGGTCCGGAAATCCGCATCGGGGTTGCTCCTGACGATATCCGCGGCATGTCGCGCATCCTGCGCGGCGGCAAGGTGCTCTGGGAAAAGCCGTTCCTGTCGGGAGAAGCCAACATGTCGCACAGCTTCGCCAATCTCGAGCATCACCACTTCAAGTACGGCCTGTTCCGCCAGCCGGGCGACGTGCACGTTCACATGTTCGGCACGGCGACGCTGTCTTTCGGCGACGGCATCCGCACCGAGGAAGGCGATGTGTTCGAGATAGAGGCTACGGGCTTCGGCCTGCCGCTGCGCAATGCGCTTGCGATTGCCGCCGACGAGCCGGTCGCCATCCAGCAGCTCTGATCGTAGCAACGGCCGTCAGGGGCCGACCTGCGCTGATATCAAGGAGGCCTGAAGGCCATGACATTGCACCAGAACCTGATTGCCGGCGAATGGGTCGGCGGTGACGGGGTCGCCAACATCAACCCCTCGAACACCAACGACGTGGTCGGCGACTATGCGCGTGCGTCGGCCGATGATGCGCGCATGGCGATCGCCGCTGCCAAGGCGGCCTTTCCCGCCTGGTCGCGTTCCGGCATCCTCGAGCGCCACGCGATCCTCAGGAAAACCGCCGACGAGATCCTCGCCCGCAAGGACGAGCTCGGAAAGCTGTTGTCGCGCGAGGAAGGCAAGACGCTCGCCGAAGGCATCGGCGAGACCGTGCGCGCCAGCCAGATCTTCGACTTCTTCGCCGGCGAATGCCTGCGGTTGGCAGGCGAAGTCCTGCCGTCGGCGCGCCCAAACATTGGCGTCGAGATCACCCGCGAGCCGGTCGGCGTCGTCGGCATCATCACGCCCTGGAACTTTCCGATCGCCATTCCCGCCTGGAAGATCGCGCCGGCGCTTTGCTACGGCAACACCGTCGTCTTCAAGCCGGCGGAATTGGTGCCGGGCAGTTCCTGGGCCATCGTCGACATTCTCCATCGTGCCGGCCTGCCGAAAGGCGTGCTGAACCTTGTCATGGGCAAGGGCTCCGTCGTCGGCCAGGCGATGCTCGACAGTCCTGATGTGCACGCGATCACCTTCACCGGCTCGACCGGCACCGGCAAACGCGTCGCGATGGCCTCGGTCGAGCACAATCGCAAATATCAGCTGGAGATGGGCGGCAAGAACCCCTTCGTCGTGCTCGACGATGCCGAGCTCAACATTGCGGTCGAGGCGGCGGTCAATTCCGCCTTCTTCTCCACCGGCCAGCGCTGTACCGCGTCGTCGCGCATCATCGTCACCGAGGGCATCCACGACCGTTTCGTCCAGGCAATGGGCGATCGGATCCAGGGCCTCGTCGTCGACGACGCCTTGAAGGCCGGCACGCAGATCGGCCCTGTGGTCGACGAGAGCCAGCTCAACCAGGACACCGACTATATCGCCATCGGTCGCCAGGAAGGCGCCAAGCTCGCCTTCGGCGGCGAGCTTCTGAAGCGCGACACGCCCGGCTTCTATCTGCAGCCGGCCCTGTTTACCGAGGCGACGAACCAGATGCGGATTTCCCGAGAGGAGATCTTCGGCCCGGTCGCAGCCGTCATCCGCGTCAAGGATTACGACGAGGCGCTTGCCGTTGCCAACGACACGCCCTTCGGCCTGTCGTCGGGTATCGCCACGACCAGCCTCAAGCACGCGACCCATTTCAAGCGCAATGCCGAGGCCGGCATGGTGATGGTCAACCTGCCGACGGCGGGCGTCGATTTTCACGTGCCGTTTGGCGGCCGAAAGGGTTCGTCCCACGGCTCGCGCGAACAGGGGCGCTACGCCGCCGAATTCTACACCACCGTCAAGACGGCCTACACGCTCGCCTGAAGCGTGCCGTCACGGGCCCGCGTGATAACGCGGGCCGCATAAGGAAGGACAAAATGAAGAAGAAAGCTGAATGGCCGCGCAAGCTGCGGTCGCAGGATTGGTTCGGCGGCACCGGCAAGAATGCCATCATGCATCGCTCCTGGATGAAGAACCAGGGCCTGCCCGCCGACACCTTCGACGGTCGGCCGATCATCGGCATCTGTAACACCTGGTCGGAACTGACGCCCTGCAACGCGCACCTGCGCGATCTCGCCGAGCGGGTGAAGCGCGGCGTCTATGAGGCCGGCGGCTTCCCGGTCGAGTTTCCGGTCTTCTCCGTCGGCGAAAGCACGCTCAGGCCCACGGCGATGATGTTCCGCAATCTGGCGGCTATGGACGTCGAAGAGGCGATCCGCGGCAATCCGGTCGATGGCGTCGTGCTGCTTGGCGGCTGCGACAAGACCACGCCGAGCCTGCTGATGGGCGCGGCCAGCGTCGACATCCCGGTCATTCTCGTCTCCGGCGGCCCGATGCTGAACGGCAAGTGGCGCGGCAAGGATGTCGGCTCCGGCACGGCGATCTGGCAGTTCTCCGAAATGGTGAAGTCCGGCGAGATGTCGCTTGAGGAGTTCATGGATGCGGAGCAGGGCATGGCGCGCTCCGCCGGCAGCTGCATGACTATGGGCACGGCTTCCACCATGGCGTCGATGGCCGAAGCGCTTGGCATGACCTTGCCCGGCAATGCGGCGATCCCCGCGGTCGACGCCCGTCGCCGGGTGATCTCGCAGCTCTCCGGTCGCCGTATCGTCGACATGGTGAAAGAGGACCTGAAGCCCTCGGACATTCTGACCAAGGAAGCCTTCGAAAACGCCATCCGCGTCAACGGTGCCGTCGGTGGCTCGACCAATGCCGTGCTGCACCTTCTGGCGCTGGCCGGACGTGTCGGTATCGATCTTAGCCTCGATGACTGGGATCGCCTCGGCCGCGACGTGCCGACGATCGTCAACCTGCAGCCATCGGGCAAGCACCTGATGGAGGAATTCTACTATGCCGGCGGCCTGCCTGTTGTCATCAAGGCGGTCGGCGAAATGGGCCTGCTGCACAAGGATGCGCTCACCGTCACCGGTGAGACGATCTGGAACGGCGTCAAGGATGTGGTCAACTACAACGACGACGTCATCGTGCCGCGCGAAAAGGCGCTGACGAAGTCGGGCGGCATCGCGGTACTGCGCGGCAATCTTGCGCCGAAGGGCTGCGTGCTGAAGCCGTCTGCCGCTTCACCGCACCTGATGCAGCACAAGGGTCGTGCTGTCGTGTTCGAGAGCATCGAGGACTACCACGCCCGCATCAACCGCGACGATCTCGACATCGACGAGACCTGCGTGATGGTGCTGAAATATTGCGGTCCGAAGGGTTATCCCGGCATGGCCGAGGTCGGCAACATGGGCCTACCGCCGAAGGTCTTGAAGAAGGGCGTGACCGACATGATCCGCATTTCGGATGCGCGCATGTCGGGGACTGCCTATGGCACCGTCATCTTGCACACGGCACCGGAAGCTGCCGACGGTGGACCGCTGGCGCTGGTTCAGAATGGCGACATGATCGCCGTCGACGTGCCCGCCCGCACCATCCATCTCGACGTCTCCGACGAAGAGCTTGCACGCCGTCGTGCGGCCTGGGTGTCGCCGGTACAGCCGCTCAAGGGCGGTTATGCCGGCCTCTACGTCAAGAGCGTGATGCAGGCGGATACCGGTGCAGACCTCGACTTCCTCGTCGGTCCGCGCGGCGCCGAAATCCCGATGAACCGCGACAGCCACTAATGCTGTCGGCGTGCGAGCGGCGTGTCCGCTCGCGCCGCGTCATTTCAGGCGCGCAAAGGTCGATCGTCGCACCGTGGTTGCGGTGCGACGGTCACCAAGTGCGGCATCAGGGATGCCGCCGTCAGGCTGCGCAGGGTCGGCGCACGCACCCGCAGACATCGTCGCCCGATGCGAGTTGTCCAGCGACATAAGCCTCGTGTGGGCACTTCCCTGCGACCATCCTCATGGGTGCTTTGAAGCCCTTGTCCGCCGACTTGTTCATCTCGCTTACCTGCGGGTAACCACTTACCGCGCCGTATGTATTGGCGTCACGCCGTCCCCGTCATAGTTTCCCCCAGCGACGTGCGTGCCTGCTGCATGGGCGGCCGCGGTGGTGTTCCGAGTGGCTACCGGCCTGGTCGCAAGGGCCGTTCAGTACCTATGATCTACGGGAGTGAAGAAGCGTGACGTTAACAGATCTCATCGATTCCTATTGTGCTGCCTGGTCGTCGGAGGACGCCGGACAGAGGCGGGCGCTGTTGATGCCGATCTGGGCCGATGGCGCAACCTACACGGATCCAACGGTTCATGCCGCCGGCGCAGAAGAACTGCTCGCGCACATAGCAGGAATTCAGGCCAAGCATCCGGGCGCACGCATCACGCGGACAAGTGACGTGGACGTTCATCATGGGGTTACACGCTTCGCATGGCGATTTGTCATGCCCGATGGATCATCCTTTCCAGAGGGTCTGGACATAGCATTCCTCGATCCAGGCCAGACCCGAATAACACGTGTCATCGGCTTTTTCGGTCCATTGGCCAGCCTCAGGTGAGTTGGCGCCGCGTGGCGGCTGTCGCATCGACCATCGCGCATACTTGCAAAAGCACGTCCGTGCCGGCGGTCTGCCGGTTGTCGTCGCGACAGCCAATAACTCAGTGGCTCAGAGCTCGTCGTTTCGAAAAGGCACGCATCCGGCCGCATCTTCGCCTCGTGTTATCCACGACGGGTGAAAGCCTCCATTTCCAGCGCGTCCGCTGCAACCGGCAGCAATCCTCCGACGTATCCCATTTGCCGGGGCCATTCCGGCCCTGAGCCTGAATAGGAGGACGATCATGCGGAGGAATGTTCTTGCGTTGTCGCTCGGTCTTCTTGCGACGGTTACTTTTTCTGCCCCCGTGCTTTCTCAGAATGCCAACGGTCTCGGCATCGGCGTGTCCGTCGGTGGTTCGAACGGACTGAACGCCAATGTCGGACTTGGCGGCTCGACCGGACTTAAGGCCGACGTCGACGCGTCGCTTGGCGGTGCGAACGGGGTGAATGCTAACGCCAACGCGTCTGTCGGCGGTTCGCAAGGGGTCGACGCCGACGTGCGGGCGAGCGCCGGCGGAAGCGGCGGTATCAACGCCGATGCGGATATCGGTCTCGGCGGCGGCGAAGGGCTCAATACGTCGGTCAACGCCGGCGTCGGCGGCAAGAACGGCCTGACCGCAGGCATCAACGCCAAAGCAGGTGGCGGCAACGGTGTCGGGCTTGGGCTCGGCCTGGGGCTTGGAACAGGCTCCGGCGGCGGGAGCTCCGGGGGTGGCGGCAGCGTCGGCGGCGGCACGGGCAGCGGTTCCGGCGGTGTGGTTTCTCCGCGCGCTTCGATGGCTGCCTTCAACGCACTGCCCGCCAGCGAACGGGTGAAACTGATCAAGCGTTGCCGCGATGTCGTTGGTGGCGGTTATGACAGCAGTCTGGTTTCGCTCTGCCGGATCCTGCAGGCGAGTGCCTCGCGGTAACGGGCAGCCTTGATTTGGAGCGACGGGACGCGACCTGCGTCCCGTCAGGCACCTACTGGCTTTGCGACTGGCTCTGGCTTTGATGCTGCTTTTCGACGGTGACCGACACCTTCAGCGTTTCCTTTGCCTCGCCATGGACGAGGCCGGAGATCGGGGCGGCGTCGCGATAGCAGAGGCCGGAGGCGATGCGGACATAGCGATCATCCGGGCAAATCTTGTTGGCCGCGTCGAAGCCGACCCAGCCGAGGCCGTTGAGATGCACCTCGGCCCAGGCGTGGCTGGCGGTCTGTTCCGGATGCCCTTCCATCATCAAATAGCCCGAGATGTAGCGTGCCGGCAGATCGAGCGAGCGCGCTGCCGCAATCAGGATATGGGCGTGGTCCTGGCAGACGCCGCTGCCGCTTTCGAGCGCATCCTCGGCGGTGGTCTCCGCGTGGGTCTCGCCGGGCTTGTACTCCACCGCCTCGTGGATCGACCCCATCAACGCGTGCATGCGCGCAAGGTCGGTTTCGCCTTCCGCGGATTTGGCCAGTTCCCGGACCAGCTTGCCGGCCTTGGTGAGCGGCGTTTCGCGCGCAAACAGCCAGAGCGGCACATAGGACTGGTGCGGTCCGAACACGCCGGCGCGGTCTTCGGTATGAACCTCACCTGACGCAGTGATGCGGATCGCCTCGCGATCGCCGTCGATGCTGACGAGGTGAACCCGATTGCCGAAGTGGTCGTCGTAGCTCACTTCGATCGCCGCGCCATCGACGAGGGTCTCCCAGCCGAGCACGGTCTGGCCCACTTGAGTCAGCGGCGTCAGCCGCAGGCGCTGAAGCGCATACTGCACGGGCTCGTCATAGTGATATTCGGTCGTGTGGCTGATCTTCAGGTGCATGCCATCCCTCCGAACTCAATAGAACCGATAACCGTCGGAGATTTCCTGTCCCAGACGGTTGTTGTGGCTGATGAAGTCCTCAAGATACTCGTGCAGCCCCTGGTCCATGATGTCCTTGATCGATTGGCTGCGCAGCGATGCGAGCGTGCGGTCGGCCGTCTCATGGGCGGCGTGGCGTTCACCGTATTCGCGCTCGAGATAGCCGAGGTTGCTGGCGATCTTCTCGTAGCAATAGGCGAGCGAGCGCGGCATGCGGCCGTTGGAAATCAGGAAATCGGCGATATTGGCGGGACGAAGCTCGGCATCATAGACCCAGCCATAGGCGCGGTGCGCCGAGACCGAGCGCAGGATCGATTCCCACTGCACGTTGTCCATCGACGAGCCGACGGCGGCGACCGCCGGCAGAAGCACGTAGTACTTCACGTCGAGGATTCGGGCGGTGTTGTCGGCACGCTCGATGAAGGTGCCGATGCGCGAGAAGTTGAAGATCTCGTTCCTGAGCATCGTGCCGTGGAAGGCGCCGCGGATGAGGCCGGCGCGCCGCTTGATCATGTCGATGATCTCGGGCATGTCGGCCGGGCGCGCCTTCTTGGAAAGCATCGCCTTCATCTCGAGATAGCACTCGTTGGTCGCTTCCCAGGTCTCGCGCGTCAGCGCCGTGCGCACCATGCGGGCATTGTGGCGGCCCGCCTCAATGCAGGACATCACGCTCGACGGATTGGCGCGGTCGCGCAGCAGGAAGTCGATCGCATCGATGCTCGTCAGCTTCTCGTGCACTTCGTCATAGAGTTCCCGGACGCCGGCGCTCTGCAGCACCCCGTCCCAGTCGTCTTCGGCCGCTTCACTGCGGGTCAGCGACATGCGCAGGCCGGCATCGATCAGCCGGGCGCTGTTTTCCGCCCGCTCGATGTAGCGGAACATCCAGTAGAGGCCGTTTGCAGTTCTTCCAAGCATGTCTCAGTCCTCCAGCACCCAGGTGTCCTTGGTCCCGCCACCCTGGCTGGAGTTCACGACGAGCGAACCGGCTTTCAGCGCCACGCGCGTCAGGCCGCCGGGGATGATCTGGACCTTGTCGGAGACGAGGACATAGGGGCGAAGGTCGACGTGCCGGGGCGCAATGCCCTTGTTGACAAGGATCGGCACGGTGGAAAGGGAAAGCGTCGGCTGGGCGATGTAATTGGTCGGGCGGGCTTTCAGCTTCTCGGCGAAGATGGCGCGTTCCTTCCTGGTCGCCGTCGGGCCTACCAGCATGCCGTAACCGCCGGAGCCGTGCACTTCCTTGACCACCAGCTCTTCCAGGTGCTCGAGCACGTATTTCAGGCTCTGCGGTTCGGAACAGCGCCAGGTGGGCACGTTTTCCAAGAGCGGCTTGCGGCCGGTGTAGAACTCGACGATCTCGGGCATGTAGGAATAGATCGCCTTGTCGTCGGAAATGCCGGTGCCGGGGGCGTTGGCAATCGTGATGTTGCCGGCGCGGTAGACGTCCATGATGCCGGGAATGCCAAGGGCCGAATCCGGGCGGAAGGTGAGCGGGTCAAGGAAGTCGTCGTCGACGCGGCGGTAGAGCACGTCGATCGCCTCGTAGCCGCGGGTGGTGCGCATCTTCACCTTGCCGTCGATGACGCGCAGGTCCGATCCCTCGACCAGTTCGACGCCCATCTGGTCGGCGAGGAAGGCGTGTTCGTAGAAGGCGGAGTTGTAGATGCCGGGTGTCAGTACCGCCACGCGCGGTTTGCCGCTGCAGCCGGGAGGGGCAAGCGACGCCAGGCTCTGGCGCAGGAGATAGGGGTAGTTTTCGACCGGGCGCACGCGGTTCTGATGGAAGAGTTCCGGGAACATCTGCATCATCGTTTCGCGGTTTTCCAGCATGTAGCTGACACCGGACGGGGTGCGGGCATTGTCTTCCAGCACATAGAACTGGTCTTCGCCGGTCCTCACGATGTCGGTGCCGACGATGTGGGTATAGACGCCGCCCGGCGGACGGAAGCCGATCATCTGCGGCAGGAAGGCCACGTTCTTTTCGATCAGGTCGCGCGGGATGCGGCCGGCGCGGATGATTTCCTGCTTGTGGTAGATGTCGTCAAGGAAGGCGTTGAGCGCGATGACCCGCTGTTCGATGCCTTGGGCGAGCTTGCGCCATTCGCGGCCGGAAATGATGCGGGGGATGAGGTCGAAGGGGATGAGCTTTTCGGAGGAGTCCGCGTGTCCGTAGACCGCAAAGGTGATGCCGGTTTTCCGGAAGATGTTCTCGGCTTCCCGGGATTTCGCTATGAGCCGATTTTTGTCCTGGCTGGCATACCAATCATGATAGGTCGAATATGGCTGGCGCGGACTGCTGTCCGCATTCATCATTTCGTCAAATGCCAAAGGCGTGGTCCCCTTATTTTTGACCATTTGAGTACAACGCTGGTTGCAATGCAAGAAGCGTGCTCAGTCGCCCGAAAAGAAAGTTGGCGCGCCTCCTTTCGCTCCTCCAAGGCAAAAACTGCCCAATGACAGGGCAACGGTCCTCGCCCGCCGAAAGGCAAGGCGGCCGACCGGTCAGAAAATATGCATATGCTCTAAAGTTAAGCGGGGGTCCGGCGCCTAGCCGAGACCCAGGCAGGCGATCGCCAATGCCGAGAGAATGCACAAGAGCAGCAGCGACAGTATGGCCGCGGCACTGGCGCGCGGGCCGGCATGGGCCAGTGAGCGGATGTCGACCTCAAGCCCAAGGGCGGCCATGGCGATGACGGTCAGCCAGGTGGAGATCTTTACCGCACCCGTTGCGACCGCATCGGGGATCGCGCCGCTGTTACGGGCGATCGCGATCGCGAGGAAGCCGAGGATGAACCAGGGAACGAAGTGGGTGACGGTGGCAAGCAGCCCCTTTTTCCGGCAATCGCCCTCAATGGGATGCTGATTGCGCCCGCTGATCAGCGAGAAGCAGAAGACGACGGGGCCGAGCATCAGTACGCGCACGAGCTTGACGAGCGTCCCGACCTGAACCGAGAGCGCACTGAAGGGGCTGGCCGCTGCCAGCACCTGCGGCACCGCATAGACCGTCAGACCGGCAAAGACGCCGTAGCCCTGTGGCGTCATGCCGAGCCAGCCGCCGACAAAGGGCAGCGTCAGCACGACGGCGATGCCGAGGATGGCGGTGAAGGAAATGGCGGCCGCCACTTCCTCGCCGCGGGCGCCGATCGCCGGGGCGACGGCAGCAATTGCCGAGTTGCCGCAGATCGCATTGCCGCAGGCGATCAGCGTCGCCAGGCGTTTCGGCAGGCCGAGCACCCGGGCGATCAGGTAGCCCGTCGCGATCGACAGCAGAACCATGGCGACGATGGTGACGAGCAGCGTTGGTCCGCTCGCTGCGATCGCATCGAAGCTCAACATCGCGCCGATCAGCACGATCGCCGCTTCCAGCAGATATTTGGCGGAGAAGTGAATGCCAGACTGGAAGCGGGCGCCGGGTGTCCAGAGCGTGCGGACGATGGCGCCAAGCAGGATCGCGAGCACCAGTGCTTCGAGCCACGCCCGGCCCGTCAAACGCCATTCGAGCCATTCCAGGGTGAGGGCGGCAAGCGCGAGGAGAGAGCAGAGAATGAGGCCTGGGAAAATGCCGGCCAGACGGGAGAGGGCGGATGGAAGAACGGTCTGGGAAGTAGGATGTGAACTGGACATGACCGCACCCTACGCCGATCCATAAATCAGTCTAACGGATTATTCTTGTCATTCTGATCGATTTTTGCGATTGATTTGACATGACACTCGACCAGCTCAGAATTTTCGTCGCGGTCGCCGAGCGCCTGCATATGACCAAAGCCGCCGAGGCGATGAACGTCACCCAGTCGGCTGCGAGTGCGGCAATCGCAGCGCTTGAGACACAGCACGACGTGCGGCTGTTCGATCGTGTTGGGCGCGGCCTGACGCTGACGGAGGCGGGAAAGGTCTTCCTGCCGGAGGCGCAGGCCGTGCTTGCCCGCGCGCGGGCTGCCGCAGCCTGTCTCAGCGATCTGTCTGAGTTGCGCCGTGGTGAGCTTTCGATTGCCGCCAGCCAGACGGTCGCGAGCTACTGGCTGCCCGCGCGGCTTGCCCGTTTTACCCACGACTACCCGCAGGTCGACGTCAAACTGACCGTGCGCAACACGGCCGTCGTCGCCGAGGCAGTGGAGGAGGGGACAGCGCAGCTCGGTTTCATCGAGGGCCGCGTTGACGGCGTCAAGCTTGACCACCGCCGTGTCGCTGTCGACCGCATCGCCGTCTATGTTGCGCCCGGCCATGCGCTTGTCGGCGCTCCGGTCAGTGTCGAAGCGCTGCTCCATGCGCGCTGGGTGCTGCGCGAAGAAGGATCCGGCACCCGGGCGATGTTCCTGCAGGCGATGGAAGATCGAGGGGCGGACGTCGACAGGCTCAAGATCGAGCTTGAGCTACCGTCGAACGAAGCGGTTCTGACGGCGGTTGGCAGTGGCCCTTTCGTCACCGCCGTCTCCAGGCTTGCCGCCCAGCCCTTCGTCGACAGTGGTCGGTTGGTCGAGCTGCCGTTCGAGCTGGCGGAGCGGAGCTTCGAATTGCTGACACACCGCGAAAGGCAGTTCAGCCATGCGGCGCGCGCCTTTGTGGAACTGCTTTGAAGCGAAACCGTTCTGTTTGCGTGATGGTCGACACCGGCGAACCATGCAGCTCGAAGAGGTAGCGATGACCTTCGAAATCGTGGAAAGACCGGCCGAGCGCATCGCCGGCGCGTTCTGGGAAGGGACCTTCGGCGAAGCCGCAGATGGTGCCGTGCGCCGGCTGATCGCCGAGATGCAGGCGCATCACCAGCACCTTCATCCCGCAGACCACGCGACGCTTATCGGCCTCTCCTGGAACGATCGGCCGGACGGGTTTCGCTACCTCGTCGGCTACGTCTCAGACAAGGCTGAGACGACGGTCCATCCCGGCCACGTTGACCTGCCGTCCATGCGTTTCGTCACCGCGCTGCATCATCCTGATCACGGCGACGTCTTTGCGCATTACCAGAGAATGTTTGACTGGATCGCAGCTGAGGGGCATGCGGCCGATACCCGAGTGCTGCACTTTCGCGAGGAATACGAACCCGGCTTCGTGTCGTTGTCGCTTTCCTCACTCAGGCTGATGGTTCCGATCGGCTGATCCTTTCCATCAGAAAAATTGCTTTGACCATCAGCGCGTGCGCCTCTACTTGCGTGAATGCTTAAATCATCAGGATTTGGGCCGAATTCACTTAGTAGATCAACGTATTACAGCGACTTGAAGCCGTCTTCGGCGAGCGGGCTGTAGGCGCCGATCTGCCCGTTGCCCGGATATCCCCATGCTCGCCCGTCTGGCTCCCGCCATCTTCGTTCTGCTCTGGTCGACCGGCTGGGTCGTGGCGAAATATGCTGCCGTCTATGCCGATCCGCTGACCTTCCTGGTGCTGCGCTACACGCTGGCGATCGTGCTTTTCATTCTCTTCTGCCTCGCCACCGGTGCGCGGTGGCCCAAGTCCTTCGCAATGGCAGGCCACGCCGTGGTGTCGGGCATGTTCCTGCACGGGCTCTATCTCGCCTCCGTCTGGTGGGCGATCGGGCAGGGGGTGCCTGCCGGTATCTCCGGCATCATTGCCGGGTTGCAGCCGCTGATGACGGCCGTCGCTGCCGCCTTCGTCATCGACGAGAGGCTGAGCACGCAGCAGAGGCTCGGTCTGGTTCTCGGCTTTTTCGGCATCGCGCTTGCCGTGTTGCCGAAGGTGCTGGCGATCGATACGGGTGCGACGCCGATCCACATGCTGCCTGTTGTCCTCAACGTGCTCGGCATGGGGGCCGTCACCTACGGCACGCTCTACCAGAAGCGCCACCTGCAGAGCGGCGACATTCGCACGATCGCAGCACTTCAATATCTGGGCGCGCTGATCGTCACGGTCCCCTTGGCCTTGATGCTGGAGGACTTGCACGTGACCTGGAACCTCCAGGTCGTGCTTGCGCTCGCCTGGTCGGTGCTGGGGCTTTCGATGGGGGCGATCGCGCTGTTGCTCTACCTCATCCGGCGCGGCCAGGTGTCGCGTGCGGCATCGCTCATCTACCTCGTGCCGCCGCTTGCCGCCGTGCAGGCGTGGCTCTTCTTCGGCGAGGCGCTGACGCTGCCGATGGTCATCGGCACGGTGATTGCCGTTGCCGGTGTCTACCTCACCAACCGCAAGCAGCGGACATAGGGCATGTCTCGCAAAACGGTGCGGCGGATTTTGCGATAGCGATTTGCGCGTAAGCAAAAACAGAAACGGCGGGCCGCAAGGACCCGCCGTCTGTCTGCATCAGCTATGTCTAAAGATCAGCCCTGGTGGCCGCGGTTGCCGCCGTTGCCGCGACGCTGGCCCTGGCCGCCTTCGCGACGCTCGCCGCCACCGCGGTTCTCGTTGCGGCCGCCATGGCCGCGGCGGTCGCCCTGCTTCTGGCCGGGGCGTCCGTGGTGCTTCTTGCCTTCGTGGTTGCGGTTGCCCTCGCCACGGCCGTCGGTCTGCGGATGGCCGTGATCGCGGCGCTCCTGGCGCTGCGGGCGACGCTCGTCGCGCAGAAGGTCGTCGCCGGTAAAGCCGCTGGTCGCTGCTACCGGTTCGCCGGCCGGGCGCTCGCGGCGCGGAGGACGGCCGCCGTTCTGGTGCTGGCCGCCGCCGTTGCCCTTGCGGTGGCCGGCGCCGTTGTTGCCACGGCCGCTGCGGCCCTTGGCAGGACGCGCCTGGTCGGCCGGCGCTTCGCCGCTGGCAACGGCGATGTTGATGCCCATCAGCTTTTCGATGTCACGCAGCAGGCGGATTTCGTCCGGCGCGCAGAACGCAATGGCGATGCCGTCGCGGCCGGCACGGGCGGTACGGCCGATGCGGTGAACATAGGCGTCCGGAACTTCCGGCAGGTCGTAGTTGTAGACGTGGGTAACGCCCGGGATGTCGATGCCGCGCGCAGCGACGTCGGTGGCGACGAGCACGCGGATCTCGCCGTCACGGAAAGCCTTGAGCGCACGCTCGCGCTGGCCCTGGCTCTTGTTGCCGTGGATCGAGGCGGCCTTGAAGCCGACGTGGTCGAGATGCTTCATCAGCTTCTCGGCGCCGTGCTTGGTGCGGCTGAAGATCAGCGACAGACCGTCCGGGTTCTCGGTCAGCGTCTTCTTCAGAATGGTCGTCTTCAGGTCCTTGCCCGGAACGAAGTGAACATACTGCTCGACCTTGTCGGCAGCCTTGCCCGGAGGCGTGACCTGAACCTTGACCGGGTCGGTCAGATATTCGCCGGCGAGTTCGGCGATCTGCTTCGGCATGGTGGCCGAGAACAGAAGCGTCTGACGGTTCTTCGGTACGAGCTTGGAAATCTTGCGCAGATCGTGGATGAAGCCGAGGTCGAGCATCTGGTCGGCTTCGTCAAGCACCAGGTAGCGCCCCTGGGTGAGGGTCACTGCCTTGCGGGCGACGAGGTCGAGCAGGCGGCCGGGGGTCGCGACGAGGATGTCGACGCCGCGGGCGAGCTGTTCGGTCTGCTTGTTGATCGAGACGCCGCCGACGACAACGCCGATCTTCAGCGGCGACTTCTTGACGAACAGCTTGAGGTTGGCAGCGATCTGGTTGACCAGTTCGCGGGTCGGCGCCAGCACGAGCGCGCGAATGTTGCGCGGATCGGGGCGCTTGCCTTCGGCAACGAGCTTTTCGATCATCGGCAGGCCGAAGGCGGCCGTCTTGCCGGTGCCGGTCTGTGCGAGACCGATGAGATCGTTGCCCTTCAGGACGAGCGGGATAGCCTGGGCCTGGATCGGCGTCGGCTTTTCGAAGCCGTTGGCAGACAGGGTCTCCAGAATGTGTTCGGAAAGACCAAGATCTTTAAAGGTGGACAAATGCATATACCTTTTGGGGGCGCCAAACGCATTCGCCGGAACCGCATCCTTGCTGTTCCGGTATCGTTCGACGTCAAGAACCCCGCGTGAATTGGGAACTTGTGGGTTAAGAAAAAGTCGTCAAGCGCCTGTGCTGTCGCCGCTTACGGCGTATGGGTGCGCTTATCCTTCTTCACGGCTTTCTGTGTTGCCGAGGGCGCGCTCACGCGGCGGCCGGAAGGTGACGCTGGGCACCATGTCGTTGTTTTGGACGAAAAAGTCAAGGTACATCTTTTCGCAGGTGCGAAATGGGGCCTATTCCAGCGCGAGATCGAAGCCGGCTTCGGCCGCTTCCTGTCCGTTGACGAGAACGACGATGCGATGCGCGCCGGGGTAATAGCGGCGGGTGGTGATCGGCCGGATGGCATGGCGTTTCTCGATCTCGATCGCGCCGCCGGGTGCAAGTGTCGCCGATGTCCACTTGAACACTTTCGGCGATGTCGTGCCGTTCGCCTTGCGATGGTGCACGGCGTAATCGATCATCACCGTCTGGCTCGTATCGGCATCATGGCTGACGGCAAGGCGCAGGCCGAGGCTCTCGCCGAGCACGATTTTCGCGCGGTCGAGCGAGAGGCTGGCATCGATGCCGGAAGGGGCTGCAAAACCGAAATTTGCGAGCGCAGCCGAATGCCCCTGTTTTAACAGTGTGCGCGAGGCGTGGCGCAAAAGCTGGCGGCGTTCCGCCGAGGCGCTGCCGATGTGCTCGGCAACGAAGGCGGCCACCCGGTCGGGATGGTCCTTGGCGATGTCGTTGAGGCTGTTGGCGACCGAACGGCGCACATAGTCCTCGGGATCGTCGAGAAGCGCCGTCAGGATCGGCAGGATCGGGCCCGGATCACGGACAAGCTTCGGCAATCGCATCGCCCAGGGCAAGCGCGGGCGCGTACCTTCGCTGGCCAACCGCCGGACATGGTGGTCGGCGTCGTCCGTCCAGGAGCGGATCGTTGCAAGCGCGCGATCCTGGTCGCGGTCGATGAAGACGCGGATGCCGAACTCGGCCGTGAAATGCGGGGTCAGGGCACGCAGCAGCGACAAGGACAGGTCGAAGTCGTCAAGGCCACGCAAGGCAATGTACTGGCTGACCGGCAGCAGAGCCCAGCCGCTGATGCCGGCCCTGCCGTCGTGCGGCAGGCACGCCTCGATAATGGCCCCGGCTTCACGAAAGCCCTGCGGCAGGGTTTCGACCAGCGCATCGCGGATTTTCAGCGACCGCTGCATCAACTCCAGCGCCTCAAGTCCGTCTCCCGCGAGCGCCAGGAACATGTCCCGGTCGAAGTCGGCGAAGTTCCGACCGATGGTCGCGGCAATGCCCGTGACGACGCCGGGGTGTAGCAGGTTCTTCAGCGGTTCGGGCATGCTCAGGCGCTTCCTCTCAGATCTTCTGACCGGCGTTAAAATGCTGCACCAACATGACCGCGCTGATCGTGGCGGCATAGGGTGCGAAATCCGGGTCGATGCGAACGCGGTCGCCAGCCGATTGCGCGGCCTCCAGCGTTTCCCACTCGACCAGATCCGCAAGCATGCCCGACGTCTCGCAGGAATCAACGGCCCGCCAGGAAATGAAGCCGGGATAGCGCGAGACGGCCTGCATCGCCCGGCGGCGAGCCGCAAGCGCGGCCGGTTTGTCGATTACGATGCAGACGGCAAGTTCGAGGATGTTGTCGCTGGTCATGTCCTGCTCCATTCGGTTGCCTCTTGATTTAACATGAGGCAACTGACAGCCTTATGGCCATTACCGATGGTTACGTACCTTGTCGACGCTCAAAACCCGCGGTAACGCTATGAAATCTGGATGTTTTTCCGAAGGTCGTTCACGCCTTGGGGATCACGTAGCAGGGAGTTCCGTGTCATGAGACCCGCCGATCGACTGTTCCGGATCATCCAGCTGATGCGCGCCACCGGCCGGGTGATGACGGCGCGGGAAATTGCCGAGAAGATGGAGGTGGCGCAACGCACCATCTACCGCGACATGGAGCATCTGATCGCGTCGGGCGCGCCGATCGACGGCGAGCGCGGCGTTGGCTACCTTCTGCGCGAGGCCTTCGATGCGCCGCCGCTTGCCTTCACTTTCGAGCAGCTCGAGGCGCTCGCCTTCGGCACCCGCGCAGTGCAGATGCTCGGTGACGGGCGGCTTGCCCAGGCGGCGCGCGAGGCGATGGAGAAGATCGCCCATGGCCTGCCGCCCGAACATCGCCAGCGGCTGACGGCGGCACCGCTGCGGGCTTTTCGCTCCGCGCTGCAGCCGGAACCGCCGGTCCTGCTGGGCGAGGTGCGCCAGGCGATCGCCGAGCGTCGCAAGCTTCACCTTGGATATGACAGCCTCAAGGACGAGCACTCGGAACGCACAATCTGGCCGCTGGGTTTGAGCGTTTTCGGTCATGCCTGGCTGCTGACCGGTTGGTGTGAGCTGCGCCAGGACTTTCGCGATTTTCGGGTCGACAGGATCGGCTCGTTGCGCGTTTCGCGTGAACGCTTCAAGCCGACGCCGGAGCGCAGTTTCGAGGCCTATCTGGCGCGGATGTGATCGTCGTTTCAATCGCAAATAATTTGTGTCGCGCGGTGCCGCGTGGGAACCGAACCAGGCTTCGCGCGTTTCTTTTAAAGGGCCTCTTCGGCCCGCCACGATCCACACCAATCATTGGGAGACAATCGTGCAGAACCGGACATGGATATTGGCCGCGGACGGCAATACCGCGCGCATCGTCAAGGGCGTCAACCTGTTGAAGGAGGAGCGCCAGCGGCCGGACGAGGAAACCTTTCACACCGAACCCAAGCGCGTTCAGGACATCATGGCCGACAAGCCCGGGCGGTCGCATTCGTCCGTTGGCCACGGCCGCTCCGCCATGGAATACAAGAGCGACCCCGTTCGCGAGGAGCAACAGCGTTTCGTTGCAGACGTCGCCGAGAGGCTCGAAAGTTATGCCGCCGACCACGCTTTCGACAGCCTGGTCATCTGCGCCGCACCGCGGACCCTCGGCGATCTCAGAAAACAACTCTCCGCCCATGTCAGGGACCGGACCGTTGCCGAAATCGACCGCAATTGCGTGGCCGCGACCACGGAGCAACTGATCGCCACGGCGCGAGCTGCTGTCTTTCCTTAAGCGGTTGCCCTGGGCTGGCCGCGAGGCTCGAGAGGGCGGGGTTTTGCCGAATGGCGATAGCCTCCGCCACTTCAGCGGTGTCCCGTCAGAAATCCGTCGGGACGCCGCCTTCCGCCTTACGCTTGGCAACGAAGGCGTCGAGTTCTTCCTCGATTGCCGGATCGAGTGGTGGACGCTCATACTCGTTGAGCTTCTGCTTGAAGATCCGGTTGGCATGGTCGTAGGTCGTCGGCCGGCCGGCTTCCGTCCAGGTCTCGAAGTTGCGCCAGTCCGACAGGATCGGCGAATAGAAGGCGGTCTCGTAGCGCTGCAGCGTGTGCAGCGTGCCGAAATAGTGGCCGCCGGGGCCGACGTCACGCACGGCGTCAAGGCCCAGCGCATCCTCGCTGACATCGAGCGGCGTCAGGTACTCCGCCACCATCTGCAGCATGTCGACGTCGAGGATGAACTTCTCGAATGAGGCCGTCAGCCCCCCTTCGGTCCAGCCCGCCGCATGCATGACGAAGTTGCCGCCGCCTTGCGTCAGGGCCCAGAGCGACATGGCGGACTCGTAGGCTGCCTGCGCGTCGAGCGTATTGGCGGCGTTGGTATTTGAGGTGCGGTAGGGGATGTTGTACCTGCGGGCGAGCTGGCCGCCGGCGATCACCGCCTTCATGTATTCCGGCGTGCCGAAGGCGGGTGCGCCGGTCTTCATGTCGACGTTCGAGGTGAAGCCGCCGTACATCACCGGTGCGCCGCGCCGGACCATCTGGGTAAAGGCGATGCCGCAGAGCGCCTCGGCATTCTGTTGGACAAGGGCGCCGGCGATCGTGACCGGGGCCATGGCGCCGGCCAGCGTGAAGGGGGTGACCACGACCACCTGGTTGCGCGAGGACATCTCGATGATGCCCTGCAGCATCGGCCCGTCGAGGCGCAGCGGCGAGGAGGTGTTGATGATGGTAAAGAGCGAGGGCTCGCGCTCCATCTGCTCCATCGAGATGCCACGACCGATCCGGGCGATCTCGATGCCGTCGGTGTTGCGCTGCTTCCCCAGCGAATAGACGTGGAACACCTTGTCGGTGAGCTTCACCATGTCCGACAGGCAGTCGAGGTGGCGCACCGAGGCGTGGATGTCGACCGGCTCCACGGGGTAGCCGCCTGTCGTGTGGACGATGTCGTAGGACTGCGCGAGCTTCACCAGCTTGCGATAGTCCTCCTGGTTGCCGGTGCGACGTCCGCCTTCACGGTCGGCCACGAAGGGGGCGCTGGCGATCTGGGCGAAGACGAGATTGTTGCCGCCGATCTGAACGTTGCGCGCAGAGTTGCGGGCATGCATGGTGAAGGCTGATGGCGCGTGTGCGATCATCTCCATGATCAAGCCGCGGTCGAAGCGCACCCGGTCGGTGCCCGGCGTCACGTCGGCGCCAGCGGCCTTCATCCGGTCTCGCGCCTCCGGCAGGATGACGTCCATGCCGATCTCTTCAAGGATCGTCAGCGACGCCTCATGAACCGCTTCAAGCGCATCGTCCGAAAGGACCGTGGACTTCGCCAGCGTATTGACAAGATTGAGATATTTGCCACTGAGGGTTTTGCGGGATCTGTCGGCGCCGCGCCCGCCAGGGCGGCGTCGCCGCTCCAGTGGCGTCGAGGCTGCATCACCCGTTGCTGCGTCCGGAAACTGATCGTCGTTCATGGAGGACCCACCGCGTTGCCGATGCGTGTGTGTCGCAGATTCTGGCCGAGGATGGCCCGCCATTTGCGACAGTTCAGGCCTCTTGTGGAGTAAAGCGCTTGGCTGACACATTCTCGCAGGCCTTCGGCGCGGTCGGTCAGAGTGTGACCGCAGGGGGCGGGCGGTGTCTAGCGCTTGTCGCCGCGCAGCATCTCCCGCTTGCCGGCAAAGCCTTTGCGCTTCTCGACGACAAAGCCGGATGCCTGAAGATTGCGGCGCACGAAGCCGGCAGCGGCGTAGGTGGCAAAGCTACCGCCGGGCGCGGTCTTTTCGAAGACGAGCCGCATCAGTTCTTCTGACCACATATCGGGATTGCGCGAGGGCGCGAAGCCATCGAGATACCAGGCGTCAAACCGGAGTTCGGTCTCGGCGACGCCTTTGAGTGCCGGGCCGCACACGACGGTCAGGCGCACGCCATCGTCGAACTCGATGTGGACATTGCCGTCGCGCTCAGCTGGCCAGCGGGCGACCAGCGCCTGGCGTTCGGCCTCGATTTCCGGCCACTGGCTGAGTGCGCGCGAGATCTCGTCGGCCGCCATCGGGAACCGTTCGAAGGACACGAAATGCAGCCGGTCACCGGCGGTGGCCGTCGTCTTCCACTGCCGCCAGGTCTCGCAGAAATTGAGGCCGGTGCCGAAGCCGAGTTCGCCGATCGTGAACCCACCAGTACCGGTCCAACGATCGGGCAGGCCGTTGCCGGACAGGAACACGTGGCCGCACTCCAGCCGGCCGTCGGTGCGGCAATAAAAGTGATCGCCAAACTCCCGGGAATAGGGCATATCGCCCTCGTGCCAATCAAGGTTCTGGTGCGACGGGGGCTCGATCGGGTCTGCGGGTGCTGTCATGGCAGAGGCGATAATCCGCCCGCCGGAGAAGGTCAATCGATGAGCGAGCTTTTGGTCGTCGGCGGTGGCATCATGGGGCTTTGGGCCGCCCTGACGGCTGCGCGTGCGGGCATGACCGTGCATCTCGTCGAGCGGGAACGCCTCGGATCTGGCGCAAGCGGCGGGCTGCTTGGGGCCCTCATGCCGCATATGCCCGACCGCTGGAACGCCAAGAAACAATTTCAGTTTGATGCCCTGGTTTCGCTGGAGCGGGAGATAGCCGAGCTCGAAGCCGAGACGGGAACGTCGACCGGCTACCGGCGTACCGGCCGGCTGATGCCGCTTGGCAGGCCGCATCTGCGTGACATCGCACTCGGCCACGAGCAGGACGCCCTGACGAATTGGCGTGCAGCCGACCGGCAGTTCCACTGGCATGTCCGGGACCAGGGGGGTGACGGTTGGCTGAGCGCGAATGCTGCCGAGCACGGTGTGGTGTTCGATACGCTGGCTGGCCGGGTGTCGCCACGGCGCGTGCTTGCGACCTTGCGCACGGCGCTCATGGAAAGACCCAACGTCCGTATCGATGAGGGTGCGGGTATCCGCGCGATCGATCCGGCGCACGGCCGGGCTGAGCGCGAGGACGGCAGCCGCGTGACGTTCGACCACTGCATCATTGCCGCTGGCGTCGGCAGTTTCCCGCTGCTTGATGCCTTGTCCGTTCCTTTGAAGACTGCAAGCGGCACCGCAGTCAAGGGCCAGGCAGCGCTGCTGAAGGCGGATGTCGATCCGGAACTGCCGGTGATTTTCACGGATGGCGTCTACATCATCGCCCATGACGACGGCCATGTGGCCGTGGGCAGCACCAGCGAGAACCGTTTCGCCGATCCGTTGGCGACGGACGAACAACTCGACGACCTGCTGCGCCGGGCCACGATACTCGCTCCTTGCCTTCAGCATGCCCCGGTTGTGGAACGCTGGGCCGGCCTGCGGCCGAAATCGGCGGGTCGGGAGCCGACCGTTGGACGACACCCGGATCACCCGAACCTCTTTTTATTGACGGGCGGATTCAAGGTGAGCTTCGGTATCGCGCATCGGCTCGCGCAGTTCGTCGTCGACGAAATCGCCGAGCGGGACACGATCGAAATCCCGGAATCCTTCTTGTGCCGGAATCACATAGCGGCGCTTCGCGAGAAACATCTTTAAGCCATTAAGGCGGGATGTCAGGCAAAGGGCCCCGCCGCCGGCGGAGCCCCGATCTCGAACATGCCTTTTCTGATCAGTCCTTACATCCAGTAAGGCGGCACGCCGTAATAGTCGTACACGCGACGCCCGTTCTCCTGGTTCCAATTGTATTCCTCGGTGCCGTGGTACTTCGGCGCGCGCTCGACCTGATCTCGGGTCACATCCGTGCGGTAGCCGCCGAGTTTCTCGTCATAGGTCAGCTTCGCCCATGGCAGCGGGTAGTGGTCTTCACCGATGCCGAGGAAGCCGCCAAAGCCGAGCACGGCATAGGCGACACGGCCGCTGCGCTTTTCGATGATCACCCGCTCGATCGAACCGATGTGCTTGTCGTCAGCGCCGTAGACCTTCGTGCCTTCAACCTTGTCGCTTGCAATCAGGTCATGGGTTTCCTTGATGCGGGCGTCCTGAAGGTTCGCATTGTGATAGGTCACGCTTTTTCTCCATCCTTGTTGTTACCTCTTGGGAACGGCTCGTCGCCGGGATGGTTCCGAAAAACTTGGCGCAAAAACTTGGCGCATCGCGGCGGCCGGGACGGCATGACGCGCCGCCCACTTCGTCAATCTGTCACGCAAATCACCTATTACGCGGCCATGGATCACGATGATGCGGGTCAAGGCGACCGACAATCAGGGGCGTGATCGATTGTTTCAAATCGCAGCGGAATGCGGGCGGAAAACCGAAAGGCGCTTTTCCTCATCCCGCTCAGACGGACCATCCGGAGCCAATTCATGCGCTACGCCATTTGTTTCACGCCGCCGATGGCCGACCCGCTTTCCGCGGTGGCTGCAAGCTGGCTTGGGCGCAACGTGTACTCCGGCGATCCCGCCGAGCTGCCCTCGGTCGCGGGCTTGAGTGCCGCTGATATCGCCTATCACACGGCCGTCCCCCGCCGTTTCGGCTTCCATGCGGTGATGATGTCGCCCTTTCGGCTGCATCCCGACATGACGGAATCGCAGCTGTTGAAGGCGCTGATGCATTTTGCCGGTGCCCAAACGCCCTTCGAAGTCGATCGCCTCGAGATCGCGCGCATCGGCCGGTGCTGGGGTCTGATGCCGCCGGTGCCGAGCACCGCCATGCATCTGCTGGCGGCCAATGTCGTCCAGGAATTCAGCGTCTTTCGTGCGCCGCTCTCGGAGGACGAGATCGAGCGCTCCGATCCGGATCGGCTCACGGCGCCGCAGTTTTCCAACCTGCACCGCTGGGGCGATCCGCATGTCATGGACGAATATCGATTCCACATGATGTTGACGGGACCGCTTGCCAACGACGCCCTGCGCCAGGTGGAGGCACCGTTGCGCGCACTGTTCGATCCGTGCCTGGCCGCACCGTTGTCCATTGGCAGCCTCGCGCTTTTCGTCGAGCAGGAGACCGGCGCGCCGATGCGGGTGCATTCGCAGCATCCGCTCGGCAAGATCGCGACGAAGGCGCGCGCCGAGCGGGCAAAGCGTGCCGCCGCCGATCCGTCGCTCAACTCGGGTGCGACCCGTCCCCTGCCGCTGATCGTTGCGGCGCTGATGGCGCACCGTCAGGTCGCGGATCTACCTCCCAAATAGGGCCGAGCGTGGATAGGGCAGCGCCAGAGGCGGCATGTCCGTGGGCGAAAAATACCGGAGCGATTTCGTTTCGTTGTCCGCGATCGGGTTCTGCGGGCCGGTAATCCGGCATTGGAACAGGGTCACGACATACTCGACCTGGTCGCCATTCGGGTAGGTGTAGCGAAACGCCGTTCCTCCGTAGACGCCGAGGATCCTGTCTATCGAGACGGGGAAGGCCGGTCTCTTCCATGACTTCCCGCATCACGGCTTCGTCAGGCGTTTCACCGGGCTCGATCGCGCCTGCCGGCAGGCTCCAGCCTTCGCCGCTTGCCTTCTCCTGCAACAAAATCTGCCCATCGGCGTTGTGTATGACGGCAGCGACGGATGGGCAGAGCAAGAGGCCGGACCCGATCTTTTCGCGAATACTCTGGATGTAGGTTTTCATCGCCTGATGCCGTTTGGTTGAAGCCATCCGGTAACTAAGACCGTTTTGCCACGCATCTCAACTCCGATCGTGAACGAGCGTCGCCATGGCGGTAAACGTCGCCCCCAACGGGCAGATTTCAGTATCGACAATCCGGTTGGCGATGATACCGTCCCCAAAAATACCGAAGGATGATTTGATGTCTGAGACCAGCTATCCGCGCGACCTCGTAGGCTACGGCCGCAATCCGCCAAAGGCGAATTGGCCGGGTGACGCGCGTATCGCCGTGCAATTCGTGCTGAACTACGAGGAGGGCGGCGAAAGCTGCATTCTCGATGGCGACCCGGCTTCCGAGTGCCTGCTGTCGGAAATCGTCGGCGCGCAGCCCTGGGCCGGTCAGCGCAATCTCAACATGGAATCGATCTACGAATACGGTTCCCGTTCCGGTTTCTGGCGGTTGTGGCGCATGTTCACCAGCCGCAACGTGCCGCTCACCGTCTATGGCGTGACGCAGGCCATGGCGCGCAACCCGGAGGCTGTCGCCGCCATGAAGGAAGCGGGCTGGGAAATTGCCAGCCACGGCCTGCGCTGGCTCGAATACAAGGATTTCCCCGAGGAGGTCGAGCGTGAGCACATCCGCGAAGTGGTGCGGCTGCACACGGAACTGACCGGCGAGCGGCCGCTCGGCATCTACCAGGGCAAGCCTTCGGCGAACACGCTGAAGCTGGTGCTGGAGGAGGGCGGGTTCCTCTATTCCTGCGACAGCTATGCCGACGAACTGCCCTATTGGGTGCCGGGCTTGCCGGCCGACAAGCCGCATCTGATCATTCCCTATACGCTTGACGCCAACGACATGCGCTTTGCGACCAACCAGGGCTTCAACTCCGGTGACCAGTTCTTCACCTATCTGAAAGACACGTTCGACGTGCTCTATGAAGAGGGCCGCCAGGGCGAGGCCAAGATGATGAACATTGGTCTGCACTGCCGTCTCGTCGGTCGCCCGGGCCGGGCCGCGGCCCTTGCGCGCTTCATCGACTACGTCATGTCGCACGACAAGGTGTGGGTGCCCCGGCGCATCGATATCGCCAACCACTGGTACCAGCACCACAAGCCGCAAGGGGCGCTCTGATGTCCGACCGTGACGACTTTGTCGCCCGTTTTGGTGGCGTGTTCGAACACTCGCCCTGGGTCGCCGAGCGCGCCTTCGACCGCGCCGCGGCGACGGGGCTGACGGCGGGCACCGTGCATTCGGCACTCTGCCAGGCTTTTCGCACGGCGCTGCCGCGCGAGAAGATGCAGGTGCTTCGCGCGCATCCGGATCTCGCCGGCAAGCTCGCCATCGCCGGCAAGCTGACGGCGGATTCGACCGCCGAGCAGGCGTCCGCCGGCCTCGATCGGCTCACGCCCGAAGAGCATGAGCGCTTCACGGCGCTCAACGACGCCTACACCAAGAAGTTCGGCTTCCCCTTCATCATCGCCGTGAAGGGGCTCACCAAGGGGCAGATTCTCGCCGCCTTCGAAAGTCGCATTGACAATTCGCCCGAAGAGGAATTTGAAACCGCTTGCGCGCAGGTTGAGAAAATCGCCCGCCTGCGGCTGCAGTCGATGCTTCCTGGAGACGAAAATGCCTGACAATACCGTTCGATCCGCGTCCTCGTTCCTCCGGAGGGCCGTCGAACTGGAGCTGACGTTCGCGATCGTCACGATCGCCTGCGAGGTTTGTGCCTGATGTCGCGCCAGCTCAAGATCGAACCGCTGACGCGCGAAGCCTTCGCACCCTTCGGATCCGTCATCGAGGCGGATCCTGCAACGATGCGGTACATCAATGGCGGTAATACGGAGCGCTTCCACGGGCTGGCGCGCGCCGACGTTGCCGGCGAGGGCGCCAATGTCATCATCAACATCTTTCGCGGCCAGCCGCGCGCTTTCCCCTATGCGGTGACGATGATGGAGCGCCATCCGCTCGGCAGCCAGAGCTTTTCGCCGCTCGACGACCGGCCCTGGCTGGTCGTGGTCGCCGAGGATGAGAACGGCCGGCCGGGTAAGCCGCGCGTGTTTCGGGCCGATGGCCGGCAGGGGGTCAACTACGGTCGCAATGTCTGGCATCACCCGCTGATGTCGGTCGGCGCCGTCAGCGATTTCCTGATTGTCGACCGCGAAGGTCCGGGCAACAATCTCGAAGAGTTCTTCTATGACGAACCCTTCGTCATTGAGAGCGCGACCTAGAGAGCAATTCCAGGAAAAGTGCGAAACGGTTTTCCGTCGGGAATTGCGTTGTTTCAAAGAGTTAGACTGTTTCTTCGTTTCGAAGAGATGATGAACAGTCTAACGGAATGAAGTGCGCGCGGGTTTCGGCCGGCGCCAACCCCTTTTTGGAAGAGGCAAGCGATGAGCAGCACCGGCCGCCTGACGACCCACGTTCTCGATACCGCCCTCGGCAAGCCGGCCGAAGGCCTGCGCATCGATCTCTATTGGCTGGAAGGTGAAGAGCGGCAGCTGATCCGCACCGTCCACACCAACAGCGACGGCCGCGTCGACGGGCCGATGGTCGAAGGCATCGGCTTCATGGCCGGCAATTACGAACTGGTCTTTTACGCCGGTGACTATCTGCGCCGATCCGGCACGACGCTGCCGGAGCCGGCCTTCCTTGATCGCATCCCCTTGCGCTTCGGCATCGCCGATCCGGCAAGCCACTATCACGTGCCGCTGTTGCTTTCGCCCTATGGGTACTCGACCTATCGCGGGAGCTGAGGGTTAGAGGTATTGCGCTCGCCTCGCGTTTTGCCGGAAGGGTTACTCCAAGCTCCCTCATCCTCGCCCTTGTGGCGGGGATCCAGCGACCCGACGTCATCAGGGTCAAAAGACTTTTCAGCCCAAGGACTTGGGCTGGTCCCGCAGTTCCATCGGAACTGCTAGAGATTCCTGTGACAAGCACAGGAATGAGGGCGGAAGTGGCTGTTGCCGTGGACTAATCCGCCAATATGCTGCGGTCAACGTCGTTGATGTCGCGTTTGCCGCAGAGCGCCATGGTGATGTCCATCTCCTTGCGGATGATTTCGAGCGCCTTGGTGACGCCGTCCTTGCCCATGGCGCCGAGGCCGTAGAGGAAGGGGCGGCCGATATAGGTGCCCTTGGCGCCCATGGCGACGGCCTTCAGCACGTCCTGGCCGGAGCGGATGCCGCCGTCGACGTGAACCTCGATCTGGTGGCCGACGGCATCGACGATGCGCGGCAGCATGCTGATCGAGGAATGGGCGCCGTCGAGCTGGCGGCCGCCATGGTTGGAAACGATGATCGCGTCGGCGCCGGTGGCCGCGGCCATCTTGGCGTCCTCAGGGTCGAGAATGCCCTTGAGGATGAGCGGCCCACCCCAGCGCTCCTTGATCCAGGCGACATCCTTCCAGGAGAGCTGCGGATCGAACTGTTCCGCCGTCCAGGCGCCAAGCGAGGACAGGTCGGTGACGCTTTTCGCGTGGCCGACGATGTTGCGGAAGGTGCGGCGCTTGGTGCCGAGCATCTTCATGCACCAGCCGGGACGCGTCGCCATCTGCCAGAGGTGCTTGGGGGTGAGCTTCGGCGGTGCCGAAAGGCTGTTGCGCAGGTCCTTGTGGCGCTGGCCAAGGATCTGCAGGTCGAGCGTCAGCACCAGTGCCGAACATTTGGCGGCCTTGGCGCGGTCAATCAGGTTGAGGACGAATTCGCGCTCACGCATCACATAGAGCTGGAACCAGAAAGGCTTGGTGGTGACCGATGCCACATCCTCGATCGAGCAGATGCTCATGGTCGAGAGCGTGAAAGGCACGCCGAAGGCTTCGGCGGCCTGGGCCGCCAGCATTTCGCCGTCGGCATGCTGCATGCCGGTGAGGCCGGTCGGTGCGAGTGCCACCGGCATCGACACCTTCTGGCCGATCATCGTCGTTTCCAGCGAACGGTTGGTCATGTCGACCAGCACCCGCTGGCGCAGCTTCACCTTGGCGAAATCCTCCTCGTTGGCGCGATAGGTGCCCTCCGTCCAGGCGCCGCTGTCGGCGTAATCGAAGAAGAGTTTCGGCACCCGGCGCTTGGCGAGCGCCTTGAGATCGCTGATTTCGAGGATTTGCGTCATGGAAATAGCCTTCGTCCAACAGGGATTGAACGAGCCATTACCATGTTTGCCGGAGGCTTGTAATAGCGAGAGCGCAAAGAGGTCAATTTTCTTGACCTCTTTGCGCTCAAGGGGATCAGGCCGTGGCCAATGCCGATTTCGCCGGCTTGCCCGCGACATAGGTTTCGACGACCGCGCGGTCGTCGCCCATGGTCTGCAGCAGGAAGAGCTCGTCGGCCAGAGAGTTGACCACTTCGGCGCGGAGCGCCATGGCAGGCGTTGCCGCCATGTCGAGCACGATGAAGTCGGCATCTGTGCCAGTCTCCAGCGTGCCGATCCTGTCGACCAGCGAAAGCGCCTCGGCATTGCCGCGGGTCATCATGAAGAAGCTCTCGAAAGGGTTCAGTCGCTCGCCCTGCAACTGCAGGATCTTGTAGGCCTCGTCGAGCGTCTTCAGCATGGAATAACTGGTGCCGCCACCGATGTCCGAGGCGACCGATGTGCGCACCGGCTTGTCGCGGCGCGAAAGCGCTCGCAGCGGAAACAGGCCGGAGCCTAAGAAGAGGTTAGAAGTCGGGCAGAAGACGGCCACAGAGCCGGTCTCGCTCATGGCGTCCGCCTCGCGGTCCGACAGATGGATGCAGTGGCCGAACAGGCTCTTGGGCCCGAGCAGGCCATAGCGGGCGTAGACGTCGGTGTAATCAATGGCTTCCGGGTAAAGCTCGCAGGTGAAGGTGATCTCGTCGCGGTTTTCCGAAAGATGGGTCTGCACATGCAAATCCGGAAACTCACGCACCAGCGATTTGGCGACCTCCATCTGCTCGGGCGTCGAGGTGATGGCGAAGCGCGGGGTGATGGCGACGTGGTTGCGGCCCTTGCCGTGCCAGTCGCGGATGACGGCGCGGGTCTCGTCGTAGCCCATTTGCGGCGTGTCGAGCAGGCCTTGCGGGGCATTGCGGTCCATCATCACCTTGCCGGCGATCATGCGCATGTCGCGGCGCAGCGCCTCGGCGAAGAAGGCATCGGCGGACGCCTTGTGCACCGAGCAATAGGCCGTCGCCGTCGTCGTCCCGTGGCGGACCATCTCGTCGAAGAAGCGGGTGGCGATGCGTTCCGCGTGAGCGGTCTCGACGAAACGGCACTCCTCCGGGAAGGTGTAGGTGTTCAGCCATTCCAAGAGGTTGGCGGCGTAGGAGGCCATTACCTGCATCTGCGGGAAATGCAGGTGCGTATCGATGAAGCCCGGTACGATGAGATGCGGGCGATGGTCGATTTCCTCGACGCCTCCGGGTGCACCGGCCTTGACGGTGGCGTAGGCGCCGCTGGCAACAATCTGCCCACCCTTGACCAGCAGCGCGCCGTCGCTCTCGTAGCTGTAGGCGGCGCTGTCGTCGATCGACGTCGGCGCGCGGTTGAAGCTCAAGAGCCGGCCGCGAATAAGGGTGGTGGTCATTGTGTCTTGCCTTCCTCGACGGCGCTTTCGAACCAGGCTGTCAAAAGCTGGCGCTCGTCCGTCGTCATGTCTGTCACGTTGCCGGGCGGCATCGCATGGCTGCGCCCGGCCTGGATATAGATTTCGCGGGCATGGGCGGCAATCTCTGCGTCGCTTTCGAGCACCACACCTTTCGGCGCCTGGGTGATGCCCTCATAGACGGGTTCGGCCGCATGGCACATGGAACAGCGGGTCGAGACCGTATCCCTGACGGCCGGGAAGTGGGCGTTTGCGGCAAAACGCGTGAAGGCAGGCGCGACTTCTGCCTTCTTGTCATCGCCGCCGGTCAGCACCTTCGGCACGGTCGAGAGCCACATGATCAGGATGAAGAGAAGGGCGGTGACGAGCCAGGTCCAGGTCGGCCTGCCCTTGCGGGCGTGGGTGGTGTTGAACCAGTGGCGGATGGTGACGCCCATCAGGAAGACCAGCGCAGCGATGATCCAGTTGAACGCCGTCGCAAATGCCAGCGGATAGTGGTTCGACAACATGAAGAAGATGACGGGCAGCGTCAGGTAGTTGTTGTGCAGCGAGCGCTGCTTGGCCTGGGCGCCGAGTTTTGGGTCCGGCGTGCGGCCGGCGATCAGGTCGGCGACGACGATCTTCTGGTTGGGGATGATGATGAAGAAGACGTTTGCCGACATGATCGTCGCGGTAAAGGCACCGAGATGCAGGAAGGCGGCGCGACCGGTGAAGACCTGGGTGTAGCCCCAGGCCATGACCACCAGCGCCACATAGAGCAGCGCCATCAGGCCCCAGGTGTTCTTGCCGATCGGCGACTTGCACAAGAGGTCGTAAAACAGCCAGCCGATGCCGAGCGAGGCGAGCGAGATCAGGATCGCCGTGGTTGCCGATATGTCGAGCACGTGGCGGTCGATCAGGAAGAGATCGGCGCCGCCGTAATAGACGATACAGAGCATGGCGAAGCCCGAGAGCCACGTGACGTAGGATTCCCATTTGAACCAGGTGAGGTGTTCGGGCATCGAGGCTGGCGCCACCAGGTACTTCTGGATGTGATAGAAGCCGCCGCCATGCACCTGCCACTCCTCGCCATAGGCGCCGACCGGCAGGTGATCGCGCTTCACGAGACCCAGGTCGAGCGCGATGAAATAGAAGGATGAGCCGATCCAGGCGATGGCCGTGATCACGTGCAGCCAGCGCACGGCAAAGGCCAGCCATTCCCAGGCGATGGCGAACTCGTACATTCAGATCCCCTTTGTCCCAATTGTTTCACCTTGCGCAAAAACGACGGTGGGGAAAAGGGGCTCTGTGGCTCCTTAAGCGCTATTTGCCTGCAGGAATTGTGGCGGGCAGAGCTCGCCGAGGATCCAGTCGCGGAAAATCCGGATCTTCGGCGTGTTGCGGCGGGCATGGGGATAGGCGAGCCAGTAGTCGCAACCGTCGCTACAGCGCAGATCGAAGGGCTGGTAGAGGCGGCCGAGCGCCACATCGTCGGGGTAGAATTCCGGCGTCAGGATGGCGACGCCCTGGCCGGCGACGGCGGCGCGCGCCTCGAAGGTCTGGGCGCCAAGCCGGCTGTGCGGTCGTCCCTCGAGGTCCGGGTCCGCGACGCCTGCCGCCTTGAACCACATCGGCCACCAGGGATCGCCGGCATCGATGATGCGAAGCTTCAAGAGATCGCGCGGCTCGTGCACGCCGCCGATGGTGGCGGCAAGCGCCGGACTCAGCATCGGGCTGAACTCGACGCGCATCAGTGGATGGGTGTCGAGGCCGGGCCAGACGCCGCCGCCGGAGCGGATCGCGAGATCGGCGGGCTCGCGGCTAAAATCGGTGAGCGAGTCGCTGGTCGTCAGCCGCACGGCGATGTTCGGATGGGCGAGCTGGAACGAGCCGATGTTGCGCGCGAGCCATTGCGAGGCAAAGGTCGGCGTCGAGCTGATGAGCAGCGCGCTGTCGATATCGCCGCGGGCATTGGAAACGGCCTCCTGCAGCATTTCGAAAGCTTCGGTCACCCGCGGCGCCATGCGCTGGCCGACGTCGGTCAGCGAGATCTGGCGCGGGCGGCGCAAAAACAAGGGCTCGCCGACATTCTCCTCGATCAACTTCACCTGGTAGCTGACGGCCGTCTGGGTCATGCCCAGCTCTTCGCCGGCCTTGGTGAAGCTGCCGAGCCTTGCGACCGCTTCGAAGACCCTGAGCGCATTGAGCGGAAACTGCTTCGACATCTTCATGGATAAGTTCTCTTGATGCATGCAGACGGATGTTCGATTGGATTTCGATCCTCCTCCACGGCATCCTTCAAGTCAACTTCCCAAGACGAACAGGTGCTGAAATGAGTTGCGACGCTTACGAACATACTGAAAGAAAACCGTTTCTTTCACTCGAGCCGGTCTCCCGGCTCCTGGCCGCCCTGTTCGGCGGCCTTGTTGCCCCCAAGCCGATGCTCGATGTCAACGCGCTCTCCGACCACATGAAGAGAGACATGGGTTTCATGGATGTTCATGGGGCGCATCGCGACGACGAGGAGGCCATGGCCGCCGCTCGCCGCTTGCTGAGCATCAATGAGCTGCCGCGAATCTAGGCGCGGGATCGATGGCCGTCAGGCGTTGCGAAGACGCTCGACGGCCATCAACACACGCTCCGGTGTTGCCGGGGCATCGAGCCGCGGGCACTCGCGGTAATCGGCGACACTTGCCACCGCCATGGACAGCGCTTCCAGAACCGAGATCGGCAGCATGAAGGGCGGCTCTCCCACCGCCTTGGAGCGGCCGATGGTCTTCTCGACGTTGCTCGACCATTCGGCAAGCTTGACGTTGAAGATCTTCGGCCGGTCGGAGGCGAGCGGGATCTTGTAGGTGGAGGGGGCGTGGGTGCGAAGCCGGCCCTTGTCGTCCCACCAGAGTTCTTCCGTCGTCAGCCAGCCCATGCCCTGTACGAAGCCGCCCTCGATCTGGCCGATGTCGATCGCCGGGTTCAGCGAGCGGCCGACATCGTGGAGCACGTCGACGCGATCGACCATGTATTCGCCGGTCAGCGTGTCGATCGAGACCTCCGAAACGGACGCGCCATAGGCATAGTAATAGAAGGGCGTGCCGCGGCCGCTGGCGCGGTCCCAGTGGATCTTCGGCGTCTTGTAATAGCCCGCGGCCGAAAGCTGGATGCGGCCCATATAGGCCTGCTTGATGAATTCCGGGAAGGGGATGAGTTCTTCGCCGATCTTCACGTGGTTGGGCACGAAGCTGACATGGTCGGGCGTCGTCTGCCAGCGCTCGCAGGCGAAGGCGACCAGCCGTTCCTTGATCTGGCGCGCCGCGTCGTGAGCCGCCATGCCGTTGAGGTCAGAGCCCGAGGAGGCGGCGGTCGCCGAGGTGTTCGGCACCTTGCCCGTGGTCGTCGCGGTGATGCGCACCCGGTCGAGATCGACCTGGAAGCTGTCGGCAATCACCTGCGCCACCTTGATGTAGAGCCCCTGGCCCATCTCGGTGCCGCCATGGTTCAGGTGGATCGAGCCGTCCTGATAGATGTGCACCAGTGCACCGGCCTGGTTGAAGGCCGTCAGCGTGAAGGAGATGCCGAACTTGACGGGCGTCAGCGCGATGCCCTTGCGGATCACGCGGCTTGTCCGGTTGAAGCCGAGGATCGCCTGGCGACGCGCCTGATAGTCGGCGCTCTCTTCGAGCTCGGCGACGATCTGCGCGATGATGTTGTCTTCGAGCTGCTGGTGATAGGGCGTGATGTCGCGGCCGGAACCCTTCTCGCCGTAAAAATTCAGCTTGCGGATTTCGAGCGGATCCTTGCCGAGTTGATAGGCAATTTCCTCGATGATGCGCTCGCCGCCGACCATGCCTTGCGGTCCGCCGAAGCCGCGATAGGCGGTGTTCGACACCGTGTTGGTCTTCAACGGCTGCGAGGTGAGTTTTACATGCGGATAGAAGTAGGAGCTGTCCGCATGGAACAGTGCGCGGTCGGTGACCGGGCCTGACAGATCCGACGAGTAGCCGCAGCGCGCCGCATAATTGGCGTGGACCGCATGGATGCGGCCGTCGTCGTCATAGCCGACATCGTAGTCGACCAGGAAGTCGTGGCGCTTGCCGGTGGCCGTCATGTCCTCGTCGCGATCCGGACGGAACTTGACGGCGCGGTTGAGCCTCTTGGCAGCAACGGCTGCGAGCGCTGCGAACTGGTTGCCCTGCGTTTCCTTGCCGCCGAAGCCGCCGCCCATGCGGCGCACGTTGACGGTCACGGCGTTCGAGGGCACGCCGAGCACGTGCGAGACCATGTGCTGGATCTCGCTCGGGTGCTGGGTGGACGACCAGACGGCGACTTCGTCGTCCTCGCCGGGTATCGCAAGGGCGATATGGCCTTCGAGATAGAAATGCTCCTGGCCGCCGATGCGCATCTGTCCCTTGAGCCGGCGCGGTGACTTCTCCAATTCTGCCTCGGCGTCACCACGCTGCAGGGTCAAGGGCTGGGTCACGAGTTGGCCGCCATGGGCGACGGCGTCGAGAATGTCGGTGAAATGCGGCAGGTCGCGATAGGTGATCTTGGCCAGCCTTGCTGCCCGCCGCGCGATCTCGCGGGTTTCGGCAATCACGGCAAAGGCCGGTTGACCATGGAACTGCACGAGCCCATCAGCAAGCACCGGCTCGTCGTGCAGGTGGCTGGGGCTGATGTCGTTGGAATGCGGCATGTCCTTGGCGGTCAGCACCAGGACGACACCGGGCACGGCTGCGACGGCCGACAGATCCATGGCGGTGATTTCCGCGTGCGCCCGGTCGGTCATGCCGAGCGCGCCATGCAGCGTGCCTGCGGGTTCGGGCATGTCGTCGATGTAATCGGCCGTGCCGGAGACATGTTTGTGGGCGCTGTCGTGACGCTGCGAGGCATGCATCTCGCCGCGGATCGCCTTGCGTTCCTCGAAGGTGGATTTGTCCATTATCTCTCTCCCGCGGCGTAGCGCACGAGTTGCGCGGGTTCTCCACCGCTTTCCAGGAAGAAACGCATCAAGAGGTTTTTCGCCGCAAGCATGCGATAGTCGCTCGTGGCGCGCCAGTCGGTGAGCGGCTGGTAGTCGGTCTCGAAGGCGGCCTGTGCCGTACGAACTGTTTCTTCGTTCCAGGGCTTGCCGATCAATGCCGCTTCCACATGGGTGGCGCGCTTTGGCGTGGCCGCCATGCCGCCAAAGGCGATGCGTGCGGTCTGCACTGTGCCGTTCTCGACCGATAGACTGAAGGCGCCAAGCAAGGCGGAGATGTCCTCGTCGCGGCGCTTGGAAATCTTGTAGGCGGCAAAGAGATTGCCCGCCGGCAGGCGTGGCACGAAGATGCTCTCGACGAATTCGCCGGGCTTACGGTCCTGTTTGCCATAGGCGATGAAGAAGGCTTCGAGTGGCAGCGTCCGGCGACCCGCGGTCGAGCGCAGTGTCACGGTGGCGCCGAGCACGATCAGGGGCGGCGGGCTGTCGCCGATCGGCGAGCCGTTGGCGATGTTGCCGCCGATCGTGCCCATGTTGCGTACCTGTTCGCCGCCGATGCGGTCGATCAGTGGCCCGAGGGCAGGGAATGTCTTGCTGAGGGCGGCAAAGGCCATGGTGTAACTGACGCCGGCGCCGATGGTCAGGCCCGCATCGTTCTCCTCGATCTGCTGCAGTTCGGCTATGCCGTTGATAAAGATCACCGGGTTGATCGGCCGCATCTGCTTGGTCACCCAAAGGCCGACATCGGTCGAGCCGGCAACGACCGTCGCACTCGGATTTTCGGCGAGCGCCTTTGCCAGGCCGTCGCCGTCGGCCGGCACGATCAGACAGTGTTCGGCCTGGCGAACGGTGACGGTTTCAACCGGCGTCAGAGCCATCAACCGTGCGGTGATTGTTTCGCGCTCCCGTGTGATCGGGTCGAAGATTTCGGAAGGGCGCGCCTTGGCCGCCGCTTCCGCGGCGCGCACGATCGGCTCGTAGCCGGTGCAGCGACAGAGGTTGCCCTGCAGCGCCTTTTCGATGTCGGCTCGATCAGGGTTGTCGTTGCCGAGCCAGAGGCCGTAGAGCGACATGACAAAGCCGGGCGTGCAAAAGCCGCATTGCGAGCCATGGAAGTCGACCATCGCTTGCTGCACCGGATGCAGCGCGCCGTCCTGAGCGGCGAGATGTTCAACCGTAACCACATGGGTCGCCTGCAACGAGCCGAGGAAGCGGATGCAGGCATTGACGCTTTCGTAGACGAGCCTGCCGCCCACCATCCGGCCGACGAGCACGGTGCAGGCGCCGCAGTCGCCCTCGGCACAACCTTCCTTGGTGCCGGTCAGCCGGCGCTCCAGTCTCAGATAGTCGAGTAGGGTCGTGGTCGGCGCGATGTCCGAAAGGGCGATCTCGCGATCGTTGAGGATGAAGCTGATCGATCCGTTCGGCTGGGGCATGCCATTCATTCCCTGCTGCTGCATACGTCCTGAAATCACTTTGATCTTAGGTGGTTATGCAGAAAAGCAAAGGGCTGAACGGAGTTTTGCACGCCATGCGGGCAGCGCGAGGACATCAAGTCCGCGCTGCCGTCTTCTTGACAGATGTCGGCTGCTATTGCGCCGTCCAGCCGCCATCCATCGACACATGCGTGCCGGTGATCTGCGCGGCGTCCTCGCCGGCGAGATAGACGGCAAGCGCTGCGACCTGCTCGACGGTGATGAACTTCTTCGTCGGCTGGCCTTTCAGCATCACGTCGTTGATCACCTGTTGCTCGGTGATGCCGCGGGTGCGCGCCTGGTCGGGGATCTGCTTTTCGACGAGCGGCGTCAGCACATAGCCCGGGCAGATCGAATTGGCAGTGATGCCGCTTTCGGCGACTTCCAGCGCAACGGTCTTCGTCAGGCCGAGAACGCCGTGCTTGGCGGCGACATACGCCGCCTTGAAGGGCGAGGCGACGAGGCCGTGCGCGGAGGCGATGTTGATGATGCGGCCCCAGCCTTTCGCCTTCATGCCGGGAATGGCGGCGCGGATCGTATGGAATGACGAGGAGAGATTGATCGCGATGATGCGATCCCATTGCTCGATCGGGAAATCCTCGACCTTCTCGACATACTGGATGCCGGCATTGTTGACGAGGATATCGACGCTGCCGAAGCGCGTCGTCGCGGTGGCGATCAGGTCGGCGATCTCGGCGGGCTTGGTCATGTCGGCGCCATGATAAAGCACAGTTCCGCTCGTCAGCGCGCTGACCTCTTCCGTCGCCATTTTAATTTCGTCAGGGCTGCCGAAGCCGTTCAGTACGATGTTGGCGCCGCCCTTGGCGAAGACCTTGGCGATCGCAAGACCGATGCCGCTCGTCGAACCGGTGATGACCGCTGTTTTCGTCATTGCTTCTCTCTCCCTATGCAGCGCCGCCGACCGATTTTGTTGCGGCGCAACAGCCCCAGCCTAAGCGGAAAACGGCTGACCTGACAATTGTGTTTTTAACCTTTGGGTCGCAGACTTGCCGAGGGGATCGACGAAGCCGATTGGTTGCGTTTTGTTTTCGTTTGACATTCGTTTTGCCATCGTATTGAAGTTTTCGAAATGACGTCCCGCCCTTGTGGTCGGGTGAATAAACATGCGTGTGGCCGGGGAGGGGCATATGGGCGGATATATTCTCGCGATCGATCAGGGTACGACCTCAAGCCGGGCGATCGTCTTCGACGGCCAGCAGAAGGTTGTCGGCGTCGGCCAGAACGAATTCAGGCAGCATTTCCCGAAATCCGGCTGGGTCGAACATGATCCCGAAGAGATCTGGCAGACCGTCGTTTCGACCGTCGAGACGGCGATCGCCAAGGCAGGCATCAAGGCCAGCGACATTGCCGGCATTGGCATCACCAACCAGCGCGAGACCGTCGTCGTCTGGGATCGCGAGACCGGCAACCCCATCCACAATGCCATCGTCTGGCAGGACCGCCGCACCGCGTCCTATTGCGACCGGCTGAAGAAGCAGGGGCTGGAAAAGACCTTCACCAAGAAGACCGGCCTTTTGCTCGATCCCTATTTCTCCGGCACCAAGCTCAACTGGCTCTTGACCAACGTCGACAGGGCGCAGGCGCGCGCCGCCAAGGGCGAGCTCTGCTTCGGCACCATCGACACTTTCCTCATCTGGCGGCTGACCGGCGGCAAGTCCTTCGTGACCGACGCCACCAACGCCTCGCGCACGCTCCTTTACAATATTGCCGAGAATGCCTGGGACGACGAACTGCTGAAGATCCTGAAGGTGCCGCGCGCCATGTTGCCCGAGGTCAAGGATTGCGCCGCCGATTTCGGCGTCACCGATCCGGCGCTTTTCGGCGCGGCGATCCCGATCCTCGGCGTTGCCGGCGACCAGCAGGCAGCGACCATCGGCCAGGCCTGCTTCAAGCCGGGCATGCTGAAATCCACCTACGGCACCGGCTGCTTCGCGCTGCTGAACACCGGCAAGGACATGGTGCGCTCGAAGAACCGGCTGCTGACCACGATCGCCTACCGGCTCGACGGCGAAACCACCTACGCGCTCGAAGGCTCGATCTTCGTTGCCGGTGCTGCGGTGCAGTGGCTGCGCGACGGACTGAAGGTGATCAAGGCGGCACCCGATACCGGCTCGCTTGCCGAAAGTGCTGACCCGACACAGGAGGTCTATCTGGTGCCGGCCTTCACCGGCCTCGGCGCCCCGCACTGGGATCCGGACGCGCGCGGCGCGATCTTCGGCATGACCCGCAATACCGGACCGGCCGAATTCGCGCGCGCAGCGCTGGAAGCCGTCTGCTACCAGACCTGCGACTTGCTTGAGGCGATGCACAAGGACTGGCGCAACGACGGCAAGGAAACGGTACTGCGCGTCGACGGCGGCATGGTCGCCTCCGACTGGACGATGCAGCGGCTGTCCGACCTGCTCGACGCCCCGGTCGACCGGCCCGTCATTCTGGAGACGACCGCGCTCGGCGTCGCCTGGCTCGCCGGCAGCCGAGCCGGTGTCTGGCCGAAGCAGGAAGACTTTGCCAAGTCCTGGGCGCGCGATCGCCGCTTCGAACCGGCGATGGACGAAAAGACGCGCAAGGCCAAGCTCAAAGGCTGGCGCAACGCCGTCAAGCGCACGCTGAGCTAGGCGTCCGCAGTCCGGCCGTTTTCGTCTGGTCCCGCCCACGATCCGACACAGCTCCCATTCATGCTCGCCTGGGAAACACAGCGTTTCCCGGATGAGCATTTGCTGCCCACCCGCGCGCCAACTATCTGTTGTGACAACACAAACAGGACGGGCACTATGGAACTCGGACTTTACACTTTTGCGGATGTCGATCCGAATGCTGCAGACAAGGGCAGGGAGGGGCAGCGGCGCCTCAACAACCTGCTTGAAGAGATCGAGCTTGCCGATCAGGTGGGGCTCGACGTCTTCGGGCTTGGCGAACACCACCGCCCCGACTATGCGGCTTCAGCGCCGGCGGTGATCCTTGCCGCTGCCGCCGCGAGGACGCAGAACATCCGGCTGACCAGCGCGGTTACGGTGTTGAGCTCCGACGATCCGGTGCGCGTCTTCCAGCAGTTCTCGACGCTGGACCTCATCTCCAACGGTCGCGCCGAGATCATGGCGGGCCGTGGATCCTTCATCGAATCCTTTCCGCTTTTTGGCCAGTCGCTCGACGACTACGACCAGCTTTTCGCCGAGAAGCTCGATCTGCTGATGGCGGTGCGCGACAGCGAGAAAGTTACCTGGGCAGGCGAGATGCGGCCGGCGATCAATGATCGCGGCGTCTACCCGCGTCCGTTGCAGGAGTTGCTGCCGCTCTGGATCGCCGTTGGCGGCACGCCGCAATCGGTGGCGCGCGCCGGTGCGCTCGGCCTGCCGGTGGCGCTGGCGATCATCGGCGGCGAGCCGAGGCGGTTTGCGCCGCTCTTCGATCTCTACCGCGAGGCGGCCCGTCGCGCCGGCCAGGATGCGGCCAAGCTGAAGACCAGCATCAACGTTCACGGTTTCATTGCCGATACGACCGATGTTGCCGCCGATCAGTTCTATGGGCCGCAGGCGGAAGTGATGAACCGCATCGGCCGCGAGCGCGGCTGGGGGCCGACGAACCGGGCGCATTTCGACCAGGCGCGCAGCCCCGACGGAAACCTGTTCCTCGGCGATCCGGAAACGGTGGCGAAGAAGATCGTCGAGAACTGGAAGCTCTTCCGCAACGACCGCTTCCTGCTGCAGATGGCGATTGGGCCGATGCCGCACGACCAGATCATGCGCGGCATCGAACTCTACGGCACAAAGGTGGCGCCGCTGGTGCGCAAGGCGCTGGCCGAGGAAAGGGCCGCGGCTCCGGCTGCCGTCTGATCGTTCGAGGGCCGGCGGCAGCGCCGGCCTTCTCGCTCGGTGCTGGCGTAACACACAACGACACGCTACATGTGAGCGCGAAAGCGAGACACGGATGACCCTCAACAACGAAGAAGACCTGCTGCGGCTGAAGGAAATCGGCCGCATCTGCGCCAATGCGCTGCAGGCAATGAGCGAGGCGCTTGAGCCCGGCATCACCACGGCGGAACTCGATGCGATCGGCCGCAAGGTGCTGGAGGAGGCGGGTGCGCGCTCGGCGCCCGAGCTTTGCTACAACTTTCCCGGTGCCACCTGCATCAGCGTCAACGAGGAAATTGCCCACGGCATCCCCGGCAGCCGTGTGATCAAGGCCGGTGATCTGGTCAACATCGACGTCTCGGCCGAAAAGGACGGTATCTTCGCCGATACCGGCGCGTCGTTCCCGGTGCCTCCGGTCACGGCTGCGATCGACCGGCTCTGCCGAGACGGCAAGCGGGCGATGTGGGTCGGCCTCAAGCAGGTACGCCCCGATCAGCCGCTGGCGGCGATCGGCAACGCGATCGGCGACTTTGCCCGCAAGAACCGCTATTCGCTCGTCACCAATCTCGCCAGCCACGGTATCGGACGCTCGCTGCACGAAGAGCCGACCGAGATCGCCACCTGGCCCGATCCCAAGGAGCGCCGCCGGATGACCGACGGCATGGTCTTCACCGTCGAGCCCTTCCTGTCGATGGGCGCGCAATGGGCCGAAGGCGGCAATGACGACTGGACGCTCTACAGCGATCCGCGCGCGCCGACGGTCCAGTACGAGCACACGGTCGTCGTCACCCGCGGTGGGCCGCTGGTGGTAACGCTGCCGGGTTAAACAACCACGTCCGGCGCGCGGCGTTCCGGCACGCGTCGGCCGCTAACCTGTTGAAATCGGCGATCGTTCGATTTTCTCAATAGGTCCTTCAATTATTGTCGTTTGTGATCTCTCGTGTTGCGGCGCAATAAAGTGGCATGACCACGCTCGACAGACCGCTTCAGACCAACATTTCCGCGACCGCAACTGCCGGTGCGGTTGCAATGGCCGTCGCCATGGGCTTCGGCCGGTTTTCCTATACGCCGATCCTGCCGGCGATGATGGCGGACCTCGGCTTGTCGCCGGGCGACGCGGGTCTCATCGCTTCGGCCAACTTTATCGGCTATCTCGCCGGAGCGATCCTTGCCGCCTATGGCTGGGCGCATGGGCATGAGCGCCGGATCGGCCTCTTCGCGCTTGCGGCGACCACGGTACTGCTCGCGGCCATGGGGCTTTCGTCCTCCGTTGTCGTGCTGGCGCTGATCCGCTTCCTCGCCGGGCTCGCCAGCGCCTTTGCCATGATCTTCATCTCCGGCATCGTGCTCGGCCACGGCCTCATGGCGCGGTCGGAGCATTTGCCGGCCGTCCATTTCGGCGGCGTCGGCCTTGGTATCGCGTTCTCTTCGCTCTCGGTTTGGGCGAACCCGCTCGCTGGCCACGCGGGGCTGTCGACCTCCCAAGGCGACTGGTTTGCCGGGGCTCTCGTCGGGCTGATCGGCACCATTGTCGTCGCGGCACTTTTGCCAGGCGTCCCATCCACCGGTGCCGGTACTGTGAGGGAAAAGCCACTTTTGTGGACGCGGCCCTTCACGGTGGTGACGCTGACCTATGCCCTTTTCGGCTTCGGATATGTGATCACCGCCACTTTCCTTGTCACGATGGCGCGCGATGCCAGTGGCGGCCATAGCATCGAGTTTCTCGCCTGGCTTCTGACGGGGCTTGCCGCAGCACTTTCCGTCTATCTCTGGCGGTTCGCCGTGCCGCGCTTCGGCCTTGCCGGTGTCTATGCCATCGGCCTGCTGGTCGAGGCGGTGGGGCTGGTGCTGACAGTCAGCTTGCCCTTGCCCTACGCGCCGCTAGCCGGCGGGGTGATGCTCGGCGCCACCTTCATGATGATCACCGCCTATGGCCTGCAGATCGGCAGGCGGCTTGCGCCGGAAAGCCCGCGCAAGGCGTTGGCGCTGATGACGGCTGCCTTTGGTATCGGCCAGATCATCGGGCCGCTCGTTGCCGGCTGGCTTGCGGAGCGCACCGGCAGCTTCGCAGCGCCGACCTTGATTGCGGCCGCGGTGCTGCTTGTCTGTGGCGGGGTTATCGTCATCGAGTTGAAGCGGATTTCGGCAGCCCTGAACGCGTGAGGAACGGCGAAAAACCTGCCATTCGCACGCCCCTTGTCCGGATGAAATAACAGTAACGTTTACATTACCCGATTGTTGACGGCGGCGCTTTGCCCTAGTTTCGGCGCTTCGGGAGGCGAGTTGTTCTCCTCCTCCGAAACGAGAGTGCCGCACTTGTTCCTATCCTTCTTTCCGAAGCCGAAGCTCTTCTTCATATCCTTTGTCGTCTGGTCGCTGGTTGCCGTAGCCTTCTGGTATGGCGGCGGCGAACAGCTGGGCGCCGTCTTCGGAATGCCGCCTTTGGCCGCGGATGCGCCGCCGATCACCGGCATCTCTGCCTTCTGGTCGCCGGCCTTCATCTGGTTCTACCTCTATTTCGCGCTTGTCGTCGGGCTGTTTGCCGCTTTCTGGTACGTCTACTCGCCGCACCGTTGGCAGAACTGGTCGATCCTCGGCTCGGCACTCATCCTCTTCGTTACCTATTTTCAGGTGCAGGTCAGCGTCGCGATCAACAACTGGTACGGCCCGTTCTGGGATCTGATCCAGGCAATTGTGTCGAAGACGAAGGTGGTGACGGCAGCCGAGTTCTATGGAGAAATCGGTGTCTTTCTCGGCATCGCCATGGTCGCGGTCGCGGTCGCGGTGATGACCCGCTTTTTCGTCAGCCACTACATCTTCCGCTGGCGGACGGCGATGAACGAATACTACATGGCCCACTGGGGCAGGCTGCGCCATATCGAAGGTGCATCGCAACGTGTGCAGGAAGATACGATGCGCTTTTCCACGACAGTGGAGGGCCTTGGCGTCAGTCTCATCGACAGCGTGATGACGCTGATTGCGTTTACCCCGGTGCTGATCCGGCTTTCGGCCAATGTCAGCGAGCTGCCGATCGTCGGCGCCATCCCCTATCCGCTGGTGACAGCTGCTGTCCTTTGGTCGCTGTTCGGCACGGTGTTTCTGGCGCTTGTCGGTATCAAGCTGCCGGGCCTCGAGTTTCGCAACCAGCGCGTGGAGGCGGCTTACCGCAAGGAGTTGGTCTATGGTGAAGACCACGCCGATCGCGCCCAGCCGCCGACGGTCGCCGATCTCTTCGAGAACGTTCGCCGGAACTATTTCCGGCTCTATTTTCACTATCTTTACTTCAACATCGCCCGCATTTTCTACTTGCAGATCAACGGCATCTTTTCGCTGCTGATCCTCGCGCCGTCGATCATCGCTGGCAAGATCACGCTCGGTGCGCTCAATCAGATCTCCGGTGCTTTCGGGCAGGTGACGTCATCGTTCCAGTACCTCGTTTCGTCCTGGCCGACGATCGTCGAACTGCTGTCGATCTACAAGCGCCTGCGCGCTTTCGAAGCCGCAATCGATGACGAGCCGCTGCCGGAAATCGAGCAGAAGTTCATAGCCGTTGGCGGCAACGAAGAGCTGGCCTGAGGCGAGCGAATGAAACCAATCAGAAGGCGGTTCGACCCGCCTTCTTTTTTGCCTGCTCGATCAAAGGCAAAGCCTGGGCGTAGCTGACACAGGCAACATCTGCCTTGCCGCAAACTTCGCTCAAGAGCCGGTCAAGCGCGCGCCAGTAGGCACCGCCGTTCATCTCGACGAAATGGAAGCCGAGCTGCAGCGGGATGCGGTCACCTGAATATTCGCGGTCGAAGGCTTTGCGATAGGCCTCGTAGGTGCGCGCCTCGAAGCGCGCGCTGTCCTTCTTGTTCTCGACGCCCATCGAGTGGCGGACGAAGAGATTGTAGTCCATGCCGATGACGGGACGCTGCGAAGGTCCTTCGGGGATCAGCGGCAGGCCGAAGCGCGGCAGCCCGTCCTTCGTCGTCGGCCAGCCCGGGCCCTTAGTCACAAGGCTGGCGTCATAGGTGAAATTGTCCGCCTTCAGCGCCGGCAGCAGGCCATCGCTCAAGGAGAGATAGGGCGCGCGGAAACCCTTGATGCCGGTTTTGGCGAATTCGGACCAGCCGGCCGGTTCCGCTTCGGGCTTGCCCGCCTTCTTCCAGGCATCGCTTAGCGCCGTGTTGAAGGTCGCAAATTCGCTCTGCCAGTCGGCCTTGCTCCAGCCCTTGCCGTCGAAATGGCCGCAGGCGTGGCTGGCGATGTCGTGGCCGTCGAGATGGGCCCGCCAGATATGGCCGGCGCGCGCGGCGATTTCTTCACGGCTCTGGGCAAAGCCGACATTGGAGCGGCCGGGCTTCTGTCCCGGTGGCCGGTAGATTTCCTTGCCATCCGCCCGCGTCATCAGGAAGGTGCAGGAGAGGAAGTAGGTGAAATGCGCGCCGGTGCGCTTGGCCATCGCCAGGCTCTTTTCCCACAGCGCGTTGTCGTGCGCGCCGTCGAAGGAAACGATGACGAGCTGCTTGTCGCCAGCCGGGGCCGTGGCCGGGGTCGATGGTTCGGCCGCTGCAAGGGCGGGACAGAGGGCGAGCGAAATGGCGAGGGGAATACGGATCATGATCAACTGCAATGATTTGTTTTGTCGGAAATGGTTCGAAAATGCGGCAATCCTTTGATCGCTCTGGAAAAAAGCCGCCATCAAGGCTACTCCATAGCGGCCTGGACCGGAATCGGCCCAGCGTCGAATGACACAGAAAATCAAAGTGCTGCAGCGACCCGCTCTTGTCCCTTCGGGCATGCGGCGCTGAGCAGGTCCGATATCTCGAACAAAGCGGTGGCCTCATGGCGATACTCGTACTCGGCATCATTCTTTTCCTCGGCCTGCATCTCATCCGCGTGGTTGCGCCTGGCTTTCGCGCCGGGGTCATCGAAAGCCGCGGCAAGGGCACCTGGATGGCGATCTACGCCGTCTTCAGCCTCATCGGCCTCTGTCTGATCATTTACGGCTTCGGTCAGGCCCGAAGCGAAACCGGGATGCTCTACAATCCCCCGGTGTTCCTGCGCCATATCGCGCTGCTGCTGATGCTCTTTGCGTTCATTAGTGCCGCTGCCGGCTTCCTGCCGGCGGGGCGCATTGCGGTGGCGTTGAAGCACCCGCAGGTGCTGTCGATCAAGATCTGGGCGCTGGCGCATCTGCTGGCCAACGGCGAGACGTCCTCCGTGCTGCTGTTCGGCTCGTTTCTCGCCTGGGCCGTCATCCTGCGCATTTCGCTGAAACGCCGCGAGCGGGCGGGCGAGCGCGTGTTGCCGGTGTTCAAATCGTCGGCCAACGACGTGCTGGCTGTCGTCATCGGCCTCGTCGTCTACGTGCTCTTCGTCTGGAAGCTGCACGAATGGTTGATCGGCGTTGCGCCCGTTGCGATGGGCTAAATAACGTTCGCCCCCTTACAAGCGCCGCAAAATCGGGTAGAAGGCGCAAAATCCATGAAAGTGCGGCGCGCGCATAAGGACGCGCTCAGCACGTTCGAAGAGTTTGAGATCGCGTGCTGTTCCCGTCGATGACGGTTCGAACGGCACGCCAGTGCAGGCAAGGCCGGGGCAGCAGATGGCGAACCAAGACGACAGCTTTATCCGCGAGGTCAATGAGGAACTGCGTTCGGAGCAGATGAAGAACATCTGGGCCCGGTTCGGCGGTGTCATTGCGGCGATCGCCGTGCTCATCGTTCTCGGCACGATCGGCAAGGTTGGCTTCGACTATTGGCAGGACAACGCCTCCTCGAAATCGGGCGATGCGTTCCTGCAGGCGCTGAACCTCGCCAAGGAAAACAAGTCGGACGAGGCATTGGCTGCGTTGAACGGTCTCGAGAAGGACGGCTACGGCGCCTATCCGGTGCTCGCTCGTCTGCGCGCCGCCACGCTTCAGGCCCAGAAGGGCGAAACGGACGCGGCGGTGAAGGCGTTTTCGGACATCGGCAAGGACGCCAACGTTCCGGAAGCCATCCGCGACGCGGCCCGCCTGCGTGCCGCCTATCTGCTGGTTGACGCCGGCAGCTACGAGCAGGTCTCGGCCGAGGTCGAGCAGCTTGCAGCGCCGCAGAACAACATGCGCCATTCGGCACGCGAGGCGCTTGGTCTTGCAGCCTACAAGGCCGGCGACTACGCCAAGGCGAAGACCTGGTTCCAGCAGATCGTCGACGATGCGCAGAGCCCGCGCAACGTCACGGGACGCGCACAGATGCTGCTCGACGTGATCGCCGCCAGCGGCAAGGCGTAAGTTTCCGCCCGTCCTGCAAGGGATGGGCATAAGGGTGCAAGACCCGTTCGAATCAGCGCATGATCCCAAGATCGTTCCCGGTCTTGGGGTTGTGCGCTAAAGCATTTAAAGCAGTTCCAGCAAAAGTGCGCAGCGGTTTTGCGTCCGGGACTGCGACAGTTAGATGAGCAGTTCCAGCAAAAGTGCGCAGCGGTTTTGCGTCCGGGACTGCGACAGTTAGATGAGCAGTTCCAGCAAAAGTGCGCAGCGGTTTTGCGTCCGGAACTGCGTAGGAAAACGGAACAGTTCCTGGTGGAACTGTCGCTGCCCAATGCGGCAGAAAACAAGATTTGAGTGCGGCCTGCCGGATCGGCTGGGGCGCTCCAAGCGGAAACGGAATAGATCCATGAGCTTCACCGTCGCCATCGTCGGGCGTCCCAATGTCGGCAAGTCCACCTTGTTCAACCGTCTGGTCGGCAAGAAGCTGGCGCTCGTCGATGACACTCCCGGCGTTACCCGCGACCGGCGGCCCGGGGATGCCAAGCTGATCGACCTGCGCTTCCGCATCATCGACACGGCGGGTCTTGAGCAATCGGCGCCCGATACGCTGCAGGGCCGCATGTGGGCGCAGACGGAAGCCGCGATCGATGAGGCCGATCTCTCGCTGTTCCTCGTCGATGCCAAGGGCGGTCTGACGCCGGCCGACGAGACCTTGGCCGAAATGCTGCGCCGTCGCGGCAAGCCAGTGGTGCTGGTTGCCAACAAGTCCGAAGCGCGTGGCTCGGACGGCGGTTTCTACGATGCCTTCACGCTCGGCCTTGGCGAACCCTGCCCGATCTCGGCCGAACACGGCCAGGGCATGCTCGACCTGCGCGACGCGATCGTGGCTGCGATCGGCGAGGAGCGCGCCTTTCCGCCGGAAGATGACGTGGCCGAGACCGATATCGACCTCAGCCCGACGTTTAAAGACGAAGACGGCGAAGAAGAAGTCGAGGCTGCCTATGACGAGACCAAGCCGTTGCGCGTGGCGATCGTCGGCCGCCCGAACGCTGGCAAGTCGACGCTCATCAACCGTTTCCTCGGGGAAGACCGGCTCTTGACCGGCCCGGAAGCCGGCATCACTCGCGATTCCATTTCGGTCGAATGGGACTGGCGTGGCCGCACCATCAAGATGTTCGACACCGCCGGCATGCGCCGCAAGGCCAAGGTGCAGGAGAAGCTCGAAAAGCTCTCGGTTGCCGACGCTTTGCGCGCCATTCGCTTTGCCGAAACGGTCGTCATCGTCTTCGACGCAACCATTCCCTTTGAAAAGCAGGACCTTCAGATCGTCGATCTCGTCCTGCGCGAGGGCAGGGCGGCGGTGCTTGCCTTCAACAAGTGGGATCTGGTCGAGGACTGGCAGACGGTGCTTGCCGACCTTCGCGAAAAGACCGAGCGGCTGCTGCCGCAGGCGCGCGGCATCCGCGCCGTGCCGATCTCCGGTCATACCGGCTATGGCCTCGACCGGCTGATGCAGGCGATCATCGAAACGGACAAGACCTGGAACCGGCGCATCTCGACTGCGCGGCTCAACCGTTGGCTCGATTCGCAGCAGATCCAGCATCCGCCACCGGCCGTTTCCGGCCGTCGTCTGAAACTGAAGTACATGACGCAGGTGAAGGCCCGCCCGCCGGGCTTCATGATCTCCTGCACGCGTCCTGACGCGCTGCCGGAATCCTACATTCGCTACCTGATCAATGGCCTGCGCAACGACTTCGACCTGCCGGGCGTGCCGATCCGCATGCACTTCCGGTCGGGCGACAATCCCTACGAATCGAAGGCGAAGAAGCGCCGCTAAGCGGTCCGGCTGCTGACAGCCGTTGAGATTGCTTTTGTGCGGGCGGCTCATTCCACCCTCCCTCATCCTCGCCTTGTGGCGGGGATCCGGCGGTCCGACGTCCGTCGGATCAAAAGACCCTTTCAGCACAAGGATCTGGGCTGATCCCGCAGTTCCAATGGAACTGCCAGAGATTCCTGCGACAAGCACATGACGGACATGTGGGGTGGCGCAAGGGTTTCCCGACAAACAACGACCAGCAATATCTTGGCCAGTTGTGTGGAAAGGTCCCTAGGCGCTTTCCACTGCCGGTTAAGCGGCAGGCAGTTTTTCTTTTGCCACCAGCGCGCCGTGATGGCCGATGACGCCGGCCGCGACGCTTGCCGCGAACGCAGCAGCCTGCGCGGGCGTATCGCCGGCAACGAGGCGAGCGACGAAAGCACCATTGAAGCTGTCGCCGGCACTGGTCGTATCGACGACACGTTCGACCGGTGTCGCCGGGACGTGCTCAACCGGCCTGTCGCCGAAGGCGAGGGTCACGCCCTTTTCGCCATCCTTGACGACGACATTTTCGGCGCCGAGGCTCTTGTAGCGCGCGATCGTCGCTTCGATCGAGGCGTCGCCGAAATGGGTGATTTCGTCGTCGAAGCTCGGCATGACGAGGCTTGCGGCGCGAGCGCCGTCGGTCAGCGTGCGGCGCATGCGCTCGGCGTCGTCCCAGAGCCGGGGGCGGATATTCGGGTCGAAGACCACCAGTTTGCCGGCGGCCCGCGCACGGCGCAGTTCCGACAGCAGCGTTTCGACGGCGTCTGGCGCGAGGATCGCGAGCGTGATGCCTGAGTAGAGGATGAGGTCCGAGCCTTCGATGGCGCGACGGAGATGATCGGCATCGTCGGCCAAGAGCTTTGCAGCCGAATGGGAGCGCCAGTAGGAGAAGCTGCGCTCTCCGTCCTTCAGGTGGATCATGTAGAGGCCGGCCGAGCGGTTTTCGATGCGCCGCACGGCCGACGTGTCTATCTCTTTTTCGGCCATGAAGGCGAGCATCTCGTCCGACACCGTATCGGTACCGACGGCGGAGCAGTAGCCGACGGTCCAGTCGACGGGCATGAAGAGGCGTGCGTAATAGGCGGCGTTGAAGGTGTCGCCGGCATAGCCCTTGCGCAGCAGGCCGCCATCCGCCTGCATGAGCTCGACCATGCACTCCCCGATCGCAAGCATCTTACCGGCCACGTCTTTCCTCCTCGCAAAAATTTCGCCTGTGACGGGATAAGGGGCTCCGTCGTTCACGGCAAGAGATTGTTTCCGGTGATGCGGTCGCGGAGACAGGACGGCGTTTACTGATCCGCCGGGCAAGGCTACACCTTTGTTCGACGGATCGTCTTTGAGGGGGCATTCATGGCGTCTCTGCAGGTTTCGGGTGAGGACTGGTGGCGCGGCGCGGTGATCTACCAGGTTTATCCGCGCTCTTTCCAGGATACCGATGACGATGGCGTCGGCGATCTGAAGGGCGTCACCCGGCGCCTGGCGCATATTGCCTCGCTCGGCGTCGATGCGATCTGGCTGTCGCCGTTCTTCACCTCGCCACAGGCCGATATGGGCTACGACGTGTCGGACTATTGCGACGTCGACCCAATGTTCGGCACGCTCGCCGATTTTGACGAGATGCTTGGTGAAGCCCATCGCCTCGGTCTCAAGGTGATCATCGACCAGGTGATCTCGCATACATCCGACCGCCATCCCTGGTTTGTCGAAAGCCGATCCAGCCGGGCGAATCCCAAAGCGGATTGGTATGTCTGGGCCGATCCGAAGCCGGATGGCACCGCACCCAACAACTGGCTGTCGATCTTCGGCGGTCCGGCCTGGGAGTGGGACGGGGTGCGCAAGCAATATTACATGCACAATTTCCTGGGCTCCCAGCCCGACCTCAACTTCCACAATCCCGAAGTGCAGGACGCGGTGCTCGATGCCGCCCGCTTCTGGCTCGACCGCGGCGTCGATGGTTTCCGCCTCGACACGGTGAACTTCTACTTCCACGACAAGCATCTGCGCGACAACCCGCCGCTCGTTCCCGACCCGGACGCCACCAGCAACGATGCGCCCGACGTGAACCCCTACGGCATGCAGGACCATCTCTTCGACAAGAGCCAGCCGGAGAACGTCGCCTTCCTCCAGCGGTTCCGGGCGCTGCTCGACCGGTACGACGCCCGCATGACGGTCGGCGAGGTGGGTGACGGTGCGCGGTCGCTGAAGACGGTGGCCGCCTATACGGGCGGCGGCGACAAGCTCAACATGTGCTACACCTTCGACCTCTTGGGTCCCGATTTCACGGCAACGCATATCCGCCGCTGCGTCGAGAATTTCCAGAAGGCCGTGACCGACGGCTGGGTGTGCTGGGCCTTCTCCAACCATGACGTGACCCGTCATGTCAGCCGTTTCGCCAAGGGCGAGGCGGAGCGGGAGACAGTGGCGCGGCTGGCGATCACGCTTTTGTCCTGCCTGCGCGGCTCGATCTGCCTTTACCAGGGCGAAGAACTGGGACTGCCGGAGGCGGGGCTTGCCTTCGAAGACCTGCGCGACCCCTACGGCATCCGCTTCTGGCCGTCCTACAAGGGTAGGGACGGGTGCCGTACGCCGATGGTGTGGGAAGAGGCAGCGGCGAACGCCGGTTTCACCGGCGGCAAGCCCTGGTTGCCGGTCAAGCCGGAACATCAGCGACTGGCGGTCGATACCCAGGAGACAGGCGACACCGTGCTCGACCATTACCGGGCGACGCTCGCCTTCCGCAAAGCGCAACCGGCCCTGCGCGACGGAACGCTACGCTTCCTCGACAGCAACAGCGACCTTCTCGCCTTCGTTCGCGAGAAGGATGGCGAGCGGTTGCTGTTCGTTTTCAACCTCACGCGCGAGCCGCTTGAGTTTCTGGCGCCGGCCGCCTCGATGCAACCCCTGGATTTGCCCGGATATCCGGCACGCCTCGAAGCCGGTAGCATCAAGATTGCTGGGCTGTCGGTCTTCTCTGGGAAACTCTGATGCGCGTGTTGTTGATGGACCACGAAACGATCGCCCGATGGGTCGAAATGCGGCTCGCACTCTGGCCGGATACGCCGGAAGCGGAGCACCGCGCCAAGGTCGAATCGTCTCTTGCCGAAGGCGACCGATATGCATCGTTTCTGTGCGAGGACGAGGTCGGGGTTGCTGCCGGCTTTGCCGAGGCATCGCTTCGTCGCGATTACGTCAATGGCTGCGAGACCTCGCCGGTGGCGTTCCTCGAAGGCATTTATGTCTTGCCCGCGTACCGGCGCCGTGGCGTGGCACGGGCGCTGATCACGGCGGTGGAACGCTGGGCGGCGAGCCAGGGGTGCCAGGAACTCGCCTCCGACACAGCGACGGACAATCTCAGGAGCCAGAGCCTGCACACGGCGCTGGGCTTCGAGGAGACGGAGCGGGTCGTCTATTTCCGCAAGGAACTGTTGCCGGTCGCGGCCAACAATTGAGACGCCTCTACTGCATGTTTTGTCCTCTCATCGTCTCCGATTAGAGGACAGAACATGCAGCATTCAAAGTACTGTAGCGACCTTTGCGCGCCCGATAAGGCGCGCGGCGCTGTAGCTTCACCCGATCAGCATGAACTTGTCGACGTCGACGAGCCCGCGGTCGGAGATCTTCAGATGCGGGATCACCGGCAGCGGCAGGAAGGCAAGCTGAAGGAACGGCTCCTCCAGCGTGGCGCCGAGCGCGAAGGCCGCCTGTCTCAGGTGGTGCAGCGTGTCGCGAACGGACTCGTAAGGCTCGAGGCTCATCAGGCCCGCGACCGGCAGCGCGATCTCGCCGGTCACCTTGCCGTCTTCGACGACGACGAAGCCGCCCTTGATCTCGCCGAGCCGGTTGGCGGCGATCGCCATGTCTTCTTCGCTGACGCCGACAACACAGATGTTGTGGCTGTCGTGGCCGACGGTGGAGGCGATGGCGCCCTTCTTCAGTCCGAACCCTTGCACGAAGCCGTTGGCGTGGTTGCCGTTGACGCCGTGGCGCTCGATGACGGCGACCTTGATGATGTCACGGCCAAGATCGACGCCGGTCTGGTTGCCGACGGCCGGCAGGCGGTAGCGTCGGTGCTCGGTGATGATCTTGCCGGGCAGAACCCCGATGACGGAGGTATCGCCATCGGTGACGGGCACGCCGAAGGCGCTGGCATGGACATGGCCGGCCTTGACGCTGTCGAGCCCGACGGGCGCGACCGGCTTGCGGGTTGCAAACAGCGCGTCGGTCACGCGGCGGCCGCCGGAAAACACCGTCTCGGCCTTGCAGTTCTCCAGGCTGTCGATGACCACGAGATCGGCGCGCCAGCCCGGAGCGACAAGGCCGCGATCGCGCAGGCCGAAGGCGCGCGCGGCCGAGATCGAGGCGGCGCGATAGATCGCCAGCGGCTCGACACCGGCAGCGATTGCCGTGCGGATCATGTGGTCGAGATGGCCCTGCTCGGCGATGTCGAGCGGGTTGCGGTCGTCGGTGCAAAGCGCCAGATGCGGCGACAGCCGTTCGGTGATGATGGGCATCAGCGCGTGCAGGTCCTTGGAGACCGAGCCCTCGCGCACGAGGATATGCATGCCCTTTCGCATCTTCTCCATGGCCTCCTCGGCCGTGGTGCATTCATGCTCGGTGCGGATGCCGGCTGAGAGATAGCCGTTCAGGTCCTTGCCCGACAGCAGCGGCGCGTGGCCGTCGATATGCCCGCCCTGGAACGCCTCGAGCTTGGCGAGACAGACCGGGTCCTTGTGCACGACGCCGGGAAAATTCATGAACTCGGCGAGGCCGATGACCTTGGGGTGGCGACGGAAGGGCAGCAGCCTCTCGATCGGAAGGTCGGCACCCGAAGTTTCCAGATGGGTCGCCGGCACGCAGGAGGAGAGCTGGACGCGGATGTCCATGATCGTCTCGAGCGCGGAATCGAGGAAGAACTCGATGCCTTCGGTGCCGAGCACGTTGGCGATCTCGTGCGGATCGCAGATGACGGTGGTGATGCCGAGCGGCAGGACGCAGCGATCGAACTCGTGCGGGGTGACCAGCGAGGATTCGATGTGCAGATGGGTGTCAATGAAACCGGGCACGACGATGCGGCCGGTGATGTCGATTTCCTCGCGGCCCACATAGCTGCCGAAGGTGCCGACGATACGGTCGCCGGAGATGGCGATGTCGGAGGCGACCAGTTCGCCGGTCACGAGATCGAAGAAGCGGCCGCCTTTCAAGACGATGTCGGCGGGCTCGCGTCCGACGCCCTGATCGATGTAGCGTTCCAGCGTTTCGGACATGAGGCAACTCCAGTTTCTTTTGTGCGCCCGGCGCGGTCGAGCGGCCGCCGCCGGGTTCCTTGTGGCAGATAAGAGTAACCCTTCCCCCGTTGCCGGGGAAAGGGTCAAGATCGTTGGCGGTCAGCCTTATCAGATGTTGTTGTTGAGAACGGCGCGCAGCTTGCCGAAGAGTTCGTCGATCTGCGCCTTGGTGATGATCAGTGGCGGCGACAGCGCGATGATGTCGCCGGTCGTGCGGATCAACAGGCCGCTCTCGTAGGCCTTGAGGAAGGCCGAGAAGGCACGCTTGGTCGGGTCGCCGGCGATCGGTTGCAATTCGATCGCGCCGATCAGGCCGAGGTTACGGATGTCGATGACATGCGGGCAGTCTCTCAGCGAATGCAGGCCTTCTTCCCAATAGGGTGCAAGCTCGGCGGCACGTGTGAGCAAGCCTTCTTCCTTGTAGGTGTCGAGCGTGCCAAGGGCGGCGGCGGACGCGATCGGGTTGCCCGAGTAGGTGTAGCCGTGGAAGAACTCGATCATGTGCTCCGGGCCGTTCATGAAGGCATCATGGATCTCGGAAGTGACGAAGACCGCGCCCATCGGAATGACGCCGTTGGTCAGGCCCTTGGCCGTGGTGATGATATCCGGCTTCACATCGAAATACTGCGCGGCGAACGGCGTGCCGAGGCGGCCGAAACCGGTGATGACTTCATCGAAGATCAACAGGATGCCGTGCTTGGTGCAGATGTCGCGCAGCTTCTTGAGGTAGCCCTTCGGCGGGATCAGCACGCCGGTGGAACCGGCGACCGGCTCGACGATGACGGCTGCGATGGTGGAGGCGTCATGCAGCGTGACGATACGCTCGAGTTCGGTTGCGATATCGCCGCCATGCTCCGGCTCGCCCCGGGTAAAGCCATTTTGGGCCGGCAAGTGCGTGTGCGGCATGTGGTCGACGCCCGTCAGAAGCGTGCCGAACATCTTGCGGTTTGAGACGATGCCGCCGACCGAGATGCCGCCGAAGTTGACGCCGTGATAGCCGCGTTCGCGACCGATCAGGCGGAAGCGCGAGCCGTCGCCCTTGGCGCGGTGATAGGCGAGCGCAACCTTGAGGGCGGTATCGACCGATTCCGAGCCGGAATTGGTGTAAAGGACGTGGTTCATGCCTTCAGGCGCGATATCGACCAGGCGGTTTGCCAGTTCGAAGGCCTTGGGGTGTCCAAGCTGGAAGGCCGGTGCATAGTCGAGTTCGCCCGCCTGTTCGCGGATCGCCTCGGTGATCTTCGGGCGACAATGGCCGGCGTTCACGCACCAGAGCCCCGCCGTTCCGTCCAGCACCGTGCGACCGTCATGGGTCGTGTAGTGCATGTCCTTGGCGCCGACGAACAGGCGCGGCTCTTTCTTGAACTGCCGGTTCGCAGTGAACGGCATCCAGAAGGCGCGCAGATCGTTCGGCGTATTGAGGCGGTTCGACATTCCAGTTCTCCTCGGTCGGTCTCAGGCAGGCGGCGCTGCCCGCTCATTTTTTTACCCTTTGGTCAAACTATCAGGGCGCCGGGTCGCGTCAAGTCTCGCAACCCTGCTCACAGGTCGCCCGTCGAGGCGGCGTTTTTTTGTCGCGGCGCCGGAAATTTTCTCAAGCTTAACCTGTTTGCGGCAACCCTCTGCTGCCATGCCTTGCCGGGTCCGTGGCCGCCTTCAAAAAAGGCCTCTCCACCTCATGACCTGGCCTGACGTATCGGGAGTTCAGCACGTGTCGAGGTTCGGGATAGTACACGCGGCGATTGCCGCGCTCTTCCTGCCGGGCCTGGCGACAGCCGCCGAGCTGATAGCCGACGGTCAGTTCGAAGACGCCCGCGACACGTTTTGGGCGAGTGACGGCTTGAGGCTTGAACGGTCTGGCGGTCAGCTCTGCGCGGAGGTCGAAAGCGGCGGCGACGTCTGGAGCCAACTCATCGGCGTCAACGGTTTGAAGCTCGTGCCAGGGCGCGTCTATCGCCTGTCGATGAAAGTGGCGACCAACCCGGCGCGTGCGGTGCCGGCAAGAGTGCAGCGGGCTGCCGACCCCTGGACCGCAGCCGCCGAGTTCACGGTCGCGGGTTCTGCGAGCGGGACAGCGTTTTCGGCGGAATTCGAGGCTCCTGAACCGGATGAGGCGCAGCTGGTGTTTGCACTCGGCGGGACCGAGGGCGGCCAGGTGTGCCTCGACGACGTGTCGCTGGCGGCGACGGGTGCCATGGCGCGGGCGGCAAAGCGGGCTTTCGAAGGGCCGGCCATTCGCGTCAATCAGCTTGGCTACCTGACCGATGGGCCGAAGCGGGCGACCTTTGTCGCCGACGCGAAGCGGCCGATCGACTTTCAATTGATGGATGCCAAGAACAGGATCGTCGGTAAGGGCAAGACACAGCCACACGGCTTCGATCCCACGGCCGGCGTCGAAACGCAGGTCGCGGACTTCTCGACTTTTGCGACCGCCGGCGACGGCTATCGCCTCGTGTCGGGCGATTGGGCCAGCGACCGCTTTTCGGTCAGTGACGATCTCTACGGCCGACTGCGCACCGACGCATTGTCCTGGTTCTACCCGCAACGCAGCGGCGTCGAGATAGAGGCGTCGATTGCCGGCAAGGCCTATGCCCGGCCTGCCGGCCATGTCGGCATCGCGCCGAACCAGGGCGACAAGGCGGTCCCTTGTCTCGATGGCAAACAGGCCGAGACGCTCTATGGCGACTGGTCGTGCGCCTACCGGCTTGATGTGACCGGCGGCTGGTACGATGCCGGTGACCACGGCAAGTATGCGGTCACCGGCGCACTGTCGGCGGCACAGCTTCTGGCCGCCTACGAGCGTGGCCGTGCTTTTTCCAAGGGCTCGCCGGTGACGCGTGACGGTGTGTCGCGCATTCCGGAAAACGGCAACGGCCTGCCCGATGTTCTCGACGAAGCGCGCTGGGAGTTGGATTTCCTCCTGCGCATGATGGTGCCGGATGGCGAACCGCTGGCGGGCATGGTGCACCACAAGGTCCACGATACCGCCTGGACGGACGCGCCGATGCTGCCGGGGGAAGATCCGCAGCCGCGGGCGCTGCATCGTCCTTCGACCGCAGCAACGCTCGATGTCGCTGCCGTCGCTGCCCAGGGGGCCAGGCTCTTTGCCGAAGAAAACCCGACGTTTTCGGCGCGACTGCTTGCCGCCGCGCGCAAGGCGTGGGTGGCAGCCAACTCCAATCCGCCGCTGTTCGCGCCGAAATCGGACGGACAGATGGGAGGCGGCGACTATGACGACGACAGCATTTCGGACGAGCTCTTTTGGGCGGCGACCGAGCTTTATCTGACGACCGGCAATCGCGAGTATCTGAGAAGCTTGCGGGCATCCCCGCTCTGGAAGGCGGAGGCTTTTTCACCCACGGGCGCCTTCGATTGGCGCAACGTTGCGGGCTTCGCGCGCCTGCAACTGGCGCTCTACGGCACCGACCTGCCGACGGCGGACCGCGCCATGATCCGCAATTCCGTGCTTTCGGCGGCGCAGCAACTGCTGACTCTGCAACGGGCCGAGCCCTTCGGCATCGTCTATCAGCCCCGGGATCGGCGCTATGACTGGGGCTCCAACCAGTTGATGCTGCAAAATATCATCGTGCTTTCGGCCGCCTTCGATCTCTCGGGCGAGAGGGTCTTTCTAAATGGCGCGCGTGAGGGCATGGACTACATTCTCGGCCGCAATGCGCTGGGCTTGTCCTACGTTACCGGCTATGGCACCCGCTCGCCACAGAACCAGCACAGCCGCTGGTATGCGCACCAGCGCGATCAGAGGCTGCCCAACCCGCCTGTCGGGTCGCTTGCCGGCGGGCCGAACTCGACCTTTGTCGACGATATCGCCAAGGAGCATCTGCGCGGCTGCGCGCCGCAGACCTGCTATGTCGACGATATCGAAGCCTACGGGTCCAATGAAATCGCCATCAACTGGAACGCACCGCTCGTCTACGTCGCGTCGTTCCTGGCTGATGCCCGATAGGAGGTAGCGTGACCGGGATTGCCTTTGTCGGAACGGGCTTTGTCGCCGACTACTACATGACGACACTCGCCAACCACCCTCAGCTGCGGCTCGTCGGTGTCTGGGACCGCGACGCCGAACGCCTCGATGCCTTTGCGCGCCACTGGGCGGTTTCGGCCTATGCTTCAATGGATGCGCTTTTGGCCGATCCGGCCGTGTCGATCGTCGTCAACCTGACGACGCCCGAGAGCCACTATACCGTAAACCGCGCCGCCCTTTCGGCCGGAAAGCACGTCTATTGCGAGAAGCCGTTGGCGATGTCGGTCGACGAGGCGAGCGAACTCGTCGCGCTTGCCCGTGATCGGGCGCTGGTTTTGGCCGGCGCGCCAGCCAATGGCCTCAGTGATGCCCAGGCGCTCTGCGCAAGCCTGCTCGAGGCCGGCGCCATCGGTACGCCAAGGCTGGTCTATGCCGAGATGGAAGATGGACCGGTCTTCAAGGCGAACTGGCGCGCCTGGCGCAGCCGCTCTGGCGCCCGCTGGCCGGGTGTGCACGAATTCGAAGTCGGTTGTACGCTCGAACATGCGGGCTACGCGACAAGCTGGCTGGTTTCGCTGTTCGGCCCGATCGCGGAGGTGAGCGCCGTTTCGGCACTCACTTTCCCGGACAAGGGGCCGGGCACAGAAACGCTGGCACTCGGTCCCGATTTTTCGGTGGGATGCCTGACGTTCCGCTCCGGCGTGACGGCGCGCGTCACCTGCGGTCTGGCGGCCCCGCGCGACCGGTCGCTGACCGTGATCGGCGACAGGGGCGTGATCGTGGTGCGCGATCTCTGGGACAATCGTTCGCCGGTGCACGTCGAGGCGTTCGGTGCGAAACGTGCGCTGATGCATCGCGGGCTCGACTGGCTGGAATGGAAGCTCGGGCGCAAGCTGCCCGTTCGCCTCTATCCGGGAACGAAGGTTCGCTACCCCAAGAAGCCAGGTGCGACGGCGCTTCCTGCCTTCCCGTCGCAGATCGATTTCATGCGTGGCATTGCCGTGCAGGCCGATGCGATCGCGCGGGGCGACACGCCATTCTTCTCCGGCGCGACGGCGCGGCATCTGACCGAGGTCGTGCTCGCACTCAACAGCGGCTGGCAGGGCTATCGGCCGCTCGATCTTTAAAGCAATTCCAGGAAAAGTGTAAAACGGTTTTCCGTCCGGAATTGTGTAATATCAGAGAGTTAGGTCCGCCCATCCTCGACGGCGTGCGGCGTGGTCCTTGAAGCGCGGCGCGATCTTTCAGATTTGCTCGCACTTAGCGTTGGTCTGCTTCAGGCCGCCGCGTGCTTTGCGCGGATCGCCTCGATGATTTCCAGCGCCTGGATGCTGCGCGACAGCGGCATCAGCACATGCTCGCACCGGCCCTCCAGAATGGCGGCGCTTGCGGCCTCGATCTCGAATTGCAGGCCATGGCCGGGAAAGCCGTGGTCGAAACGCTCAAGGCCGGGCAGGGGAATGCGCCGGGCAACTTTGAAAAGGGCCTGCCCTCTAGATGCCAGCAGCCGGCGGGCGGGGCTGCCGGTGGCAATGAAAATTCGGCTTGCCTTCAGGAAGGGTGCGTCGATGGCGAGCGTGCCACGATCGCCTTCGATGATGAAGCGGTTGCTGCCGTTGCGGTCGAAACCGCAGGCGAGCTCAGCGTCGAAACCGCCGTAGGTCAACTGAATGGTCGTTGCGAGATCGACGCCGGAGGGCGCGCTTTTCCAGGTGCCGCCAATGGCTGCCGGCGCTCCAAAGAGATTGAGGCACAGCGCAATCGGGTAGACGCCGAGATCGAGCAGCGAACCGCCGCCAAGGCCCGGATCGAAGAAGCGGCTGTTTGCGTCGAAGGGCTTTTCGTAGGCGAGTTCTGCGCTCACGTGCCGGATGGTGCCAAGCGCCTCGCTCTCAAGAAGCGCGCGAACCCGCGATAGCGCCGGGAGGAAGTTGGTCCACAGCGCTTCCATTGCGAAGGTGCCGCTGGCGGCGGCTGCGCTTGCGAGCGCACGCGCATCGGCAAGCGTTGTCGTCAACGGCTTTTCGACCAGGACGGCCTTGCCGGCTGAAAGCGCGATGGCGGCATGTTCGCGATGCAGCGCATTGGGAGAGGCGATGTAGATTGCGTCGATATCCGGCGCGTCGACAAGCGCCTCGATGCTTTGATAGCTGCTGATCTTGCCGAACCGCTCGGCAAAGGCGTCGGCCGTCGCAGCGCTGCGCGATGAAACGGCGCCCAGGCGCGCGTTCGCCACGTACCGAAAGTCTGATGCAAAACTGTTCGCGATGGTGCCGGTGCCGGCAATGCCCCAACGGACCTTGTCACGCATTCTCGTTTGTCCGCTGTTGCCTGCGATCTGTCGCGCGACATGGTGGCGCCGAAGTCTCAAGGCCCGGTAAACGCAGAGACTTTTGTGTCTTTTCTGGCGCCCACAAAAGAATAAGCCCCGCGCGATTTCTCGTGTGGGGCTGTTCCAGCGGGTCCGCAGGTGCGGACTTAAGATCAGGCCGACTTGCGGACCGGAGTCTTTTCTGCGGTGGCGTTCTGTTCGTCGCCGTAGATCTGGGACAGCGTGCCCAAAATCCGCATCACCGCGTCCGATGAGCTCGAATAATAAATCGTCTGCGCATCGCGACGCGTGCTGACCAAATTCTGGGCACGGAGCTTGGAAAGATGCTGGGAGAGAGCCGACTGGCTCAGCCCAACCTTGTTGGCCAATGCGCCGACTGCCATCTCTTCCTTGACAAGGGAATCGAGGATGAGGAGGCGCTTAGGATTTGCCATGGCCGAGAGGAAACCGGCTGCTACCTCGGCTTCATCGTGTTTTTCAGGCGAAAGTGGCTGCATTGCGTGCTCCATGCGAAATTTACATCACACGTAGTTATGGTTGACGAAGCAAGATAATTAGTCGTGATGCATAAAAGGGCAACCACCTACTGCAAGAAATGGGGGTAGCTCTCCAGCGATTAACCGTTAAGTTCACGCAAAATTGCCCGTAAATTGGAACTATCTTCGATAGGTCTCGGGAATTCCAGGCGTTTCAGTCGATCTCCGTCGGCGAGATCGAGGCCGGCAGCGTCGATCCCGACGATCTTCCAGCTGCCTTCCGGCGCATTGCAGAGTTTCACTGCATAATTCTGGACTGCGTCGGAATGATCCATGTTCATGTGTTCGATCGCACTTGCTTCCTTGGCCGCGAGCGAAGCGATGGCAGGCGTATCGATCACGAGGTCTGCAGCCGTTAGCACATAGGCGCGGCCGAAGCCGCCGTTGAGGCTGGCGCGAAGCGGTGTCAGGCGAAAGAAGCCGAAATCAGGGAAATCGACATAAAGCTTCGACTTGGGGTGGCGGCGAACGAATCGCTCGCGGATGCGGACATGCGCCTCGCTGTCGCGGACAACCTGCTCGGCGGTGCATTGCACGGTGAGGCGCGGGTGGGCCAGCGGATCGCCCTTGCCGGGCTCGCCCGTCAAAAGAGAGGCCCTGACGTCGGCCAGCAGCGCCTGCGTGTGGGTCGACAGCTTCGAGATCAGGATGACCGGCACCCCGTCGACATCCATGCCGACGAGCACACGGCTGACGAAGGGAAAGCCGCCACTCTCGGGCTCGATCGCGGCAAGCGAGGCGCTGCGGGCGCCGCGCAGAAGCGTACGGGCGAGGGTGCGTGCCTCGTCATCTGTGTCGCGCAAGACGCTCGGCTTGTCGTTCATCAGCTCTACCTTTCCGGCCATGCTATCATTGCTCCGGAATGAATAAAGCCCGGAGTGGTCCTCCGGGCTTTTATTGGCTTGTTGAGCGGCGCCGTCAACTTTTGTTGCGGTGGCGCGTCAATCCTTGCACGATATCCTGGGCGTCGATCGTGCCGACGACAGAACCGTTGTCGACAACCCCGATGCTGCCCGGTTGACGCGACATGGCGTCGAGAATGTCAACGAGCGGCGTCGTCGGCTTGGCGGTGGCGGTGACGCCGGCAACCGTAACCCCTCGCTGGACGCCGGTCTGCATCACGTCCTTTGCCATCAGCATGGTGATCGGGTTCATATGCTGGACGAAATCCGCGACATACTGGTTGGCCGGATTCTTGACGATATCCTGCGGCGTGCCGCACTGGATGATGCGCCCGCCCTCCATGATGGCGATGCGGTTGCCGATACGGAAGGCCTCGTCGAGATCGTGGCTGACGAAGATGATAGTCTTCTTCAGTCGCCGCTGGAACTCGAGCAACTCGTCCTGCAGGCGGGTGCGGATCAGCGGATCGAGTGCGGAGAACGGCTCGTCCATCAGAAGGATCGGCGCGCCTGTGGCAAAGGCGCGGGCAAGCCCGACGCGCTGCTGCATGCCACCCGAAAGCTCGTTGACCTTGCGGCCCGCCCATTTCGAGAGGTTGACGAGTTCGAGCTGTTCGCCGACGCGCGCCTTGCGCTCGGCGTCCGGCATGCCGGCAAGCTCAAGCCCGAAGCCGACATTGTCGGCGACGGTGCGCCAGGGTAGCAGCGCGAACTGCTGGAAGACCATCGAGACCGTGTGCATGCGGAAGTCGCGCAGCGACTTGGGATTGGTGCGGTAAGGATTGAGCGCACCGTTTGCTGTCTTCACCTCGACGTCGCCGCGGACCACGGGTGCAAGGCCGTTGACGGCGCGCAGCAGCGTCGACTTGCCGGAGCCAGAAAGCCCCATCAGCACGAGGATCTCGCCCTCGGTGATTTCGAGCGAGGCGCCGGCAACGCCAAGGACGAGGCCGGTCTCGGCACCGATCTCGTCGCGGGTCTTGCCCTGATCGACCATCTGCAGAGCGACTTGCGGATTGTTGCCGAAGATGATGTCGACATTCTTGAATACGACGGCGTTGGTCATGCGCCTTCTCCTTCGTCGGACGAGCGGAAAAGGCGGTCGAGAATGATCGCCAGGATGACGATGCAGAGGCCCGCTTCAAAGCCCTTGGCGACGTTCACCGAGTTCAGCGCGCGCAAGACAGGAACGCCGAGGCCGTTGGCGCCGACGAGGGCGGCGATGACCACCATCGACAGCGACAGCATGATCGTCTGGGTGAGGCCGGCCATGATCTGCGGCATCGCGAAGGGCAGCTCCACCTTGCGCAGCACCTGGCCCGGCGTTGCGCCGAAGGCCTGGGCTGCTTCGACCAGCGACGGCGGCGTCGAGATGATGCCGAGGCGGGTGAGGCGGATGGGCGCGGGAATAGCGAAGATCACGGTGGCGATGAGGCCGGGGACCATGCCGAGGCCGAAAAGGATCAGCGCCGGGATGAGGTAGACGAAGGTCGGGATCGTCTGCATCAGGTCGAGGATCGGCCGCATGACGGCGTAGACCCAGGCGCGACGGGCAGCGGCGATGCCGAGCGGCACGCCGACCGCCATGCTGACGACGCTGGCCGCAAGCACCAGCGCCAGGGTCTCCGTCGTTTCCTTCCAGTAGCCCTGATTGATGATCAGGAGCAGGCCGAGGCCGGTAAACAGCGTGATGCCGATCGAGCGGCGAAACCACCAGGCAAGCCCGGTTATCACTGCGACCACGATCAGCGGATGCGGGGTCTGAAGGACATAGAGGAGAATGCCGACGACGCCAGACAGGAAACGAGCGAGCTGGTCGAAGAACAGCTCGAAGTTCGTTGTCAGCCAGTCGACGAATGCCTTGGCCCAGCCGCCAATGGGGATGCGGTTTTCGGTCAGAAATTCCACAGGAGTGAATCCGTCTCGTCAGATCAAAACTATCGCGCGATGCGGTGAAAAAAGGCGGGGTCTTTCCCCGCCTTGTCGTCGCTCAGAGCCCGAGCGCAGTCTTGGCCGCCGCGAGACCTTCGCCGCCGTCCTTGGTGGTGACGCCGGCAAGCCAAGGCTCGATCGCCGTCGGGTTGGCCTTCAGCCATTCCGTCGCAGCGGCATCCGGTTCCTTGCCGTCGTTGAGGATCTTGCCCATGATCTCGTTTTCCATCTGCAGCGAGAACTTGAGGTTCGTCAAAAGCTTGCCGACATTCGGGCATTCGGTGGTGTAGCCGGCGCGCACATTGGTAAAGACGCTGGCGCCGCCGAAATTGGCGCCGAAGATGTCGTCGCCGCCGGAGAGATAGGTGAGCTTGAAGTTGGCGTTCATCGGGTGCGGTTCCCAGCCGAGGAACACGATCGGCGCGCCATCCTTTTCAGATCGAGCGACCTGCGCCAGCATGCCCTGTTCGGAAGATTCGACCACTTCGAAGCCCTTGAGGCCGAAGGTATCCTTGTCGACCATGTCGATGATCAGGCGGTTGCCGTCATTGCCGGGCTCGATGCCGTAGATCTTGCCTTCGAGCGCATCCTTCTGGGCTGCGATGTCCTTGAAGTCCTTGATGCCGAGTTCGGCACCCTTGGCGTTGGTCGCCAGCGTGTATTTCGCGCCTTCGAGGTTGGGTCCGAAGGATTCGACCGATTTGTCGTCGAGATAGGGTCGTACGTCGTTTTCCTGGGTCGGCATCCAGTTGCCGAGGAAGACGTCGATGTCCTTGTTCTTCAGCGAGGTATAGGTGACCGGAACCGAGAGAACCTTGATGTCGGTCTGGTAGCCGAGACCCTTCAAGACAGCCGCGACCGTCGCGGTGGTTGCAGTGATGTCCGTCCATCCGACGTCGGAGAAACGGACGGTACCACAGCTTTCCGGCTCGGCAGCTGCAGCCTGCTGAGCGGTCAGGGCGACGACCGAAACGGCGCCTGCCAGTATCAGTTTGAGAGAGAATGCTTTTTTCATCGTTGTCGTTCCCCTGCCTCTATTATTGTTTTAGCCAAACACCATTGGATAGCGAATTCAAGCGCTTTGATGTCGAAGGAAGTGTATTGCGTCAATACGCTGACGGGGTGCACGAT